>Ga0209794_1000478_pt1 | contig 58264 bp, 47 predicted proteins | sample EBPBio232013_DNA_FD_185869 | JGI IMG/M metagenome (GOLD analysis project Ga0209794, IMG submission 185869) | Wastewater treatment Type I Accumulibacter community from EBPR Bioreactor in Madison, WI, USA - Reactor 1_5/23/2013_ DNA (SPAdes)... | ecosystem: Engineered > Bioreactor > EBPR >...
TCGATGCTATGGCCGCCCGCCAACGGTATGCCCGCTTCGGCGCAAATCGATCGCCCGCCTTCCATGACTTGTCCCGCTATTTCGGGCGATAATTTGTCGACCGGCCAACCCAGTATCGCGATCGCCACCAAGGGGCGACCACCCATCGCATATACATCACTGATGGCATTGGCACCGGCAATGCGACCAAACGTAAACGGATCATCCACAATCGGCATAAAAAAATCGGTGGTGCTGATCAGCGCCTGCCCATGGCCCAGGTCATAAACTGCTGCATCATCACTGGTTTCATTGCCCACCAGCAAGGCGGCGGGCGCCGGCAGTTTGTGTGCCGTATGCAGGATATCAGACAATACGCGCGGCGCAATTTTGCAGCCGCAGCCCGCGCCATGCGAGTACGCGGTCAATTTGATAGACATAGAGAAAGTATTTTCTGTGCGTTTCTAATTTCATCCACCGCAGGGAGCGGTATATTGGTTATTTCGACGGTTGCCGCGCGGCTATGCAAACTTTTCGCATACCATTTGTCGTAATACTTGAGCAAAATGGCAAAGGCACTGCGAATATCATTCTCGACAATATAATTGACGGCTTGTTTTGTTTCGAGTCCGCCAAGCCGCTTTTGAATGCGCAGCACTGCGCCAATCAATTTTTCTTTGTCAAAACCACCATAGGCCGGCAACAAATAATCCAGTCTTTTCTCAAAGTCGATGTCGAGAAAATAAACCGGCGATTGCCGGAGCTGTTGTTCAAAGCGCTGCGGCAACAGAATATTCCCAATGCGCATGCTTTCATCTTCCACCCAAAACGATTGCCCCTTTAAGGCATACAACTGCAAGGCGAGTTCATTCTCAAACTGCTCCTGGCTGGGTTGTGCAGCTTGCCCCAGGTGCCCAAAGGCTGAGCCACGATGATGCGCCAGGCCCTCCAGGTCAACAACCGCTTCGCCCAAGCGCGACAGTCGCAACAACAAATCCGTTTTACCACTACCCGTATAACCACCCAGTACTTTCATGGTATAGGGCAAGGCCAATTGCGTTAACACCCACTGCCGAAACACTTTATACCCGCCCTTCAGCGTGTACACCCTGAACCCATAAAGATCCAGCAGCCAGGCCACCCCGCCACTGCGCATACCGCCCCGCCAGCAATGCACCAACACTTCTTTCGACTCCAGCGCACCCTTCGACTCAGCCAACTTCGCCAACACCGCCTCCACTTCCTCCACCATCGATCGCATCTTCGGCCCAAAATAATCCAGTCCAATCTTAATCGCCTGTTCGCGACTCTCCTGCTTATACGCCGTACCCACAGCCTTTCTCTCGTCATCCGTAAACAACGGCAATGCATATGCGCCGGGAATATGCGCATGATGATATTCTCCCGGGCTCCGTACATCGAACACCGGCACCGCCAACCTCCGCGCCAAAAACGCTTCTATATCCAATGAAACCACCGCCATCTGTCTACCTTTCTAATTATACTTATAACTCTTCCTAAAACAATAACTAATCAATCAGCGAATGTATCGCTTTCCAAAACCTCCAACCAAAACAAACAAAAAGGCGGATGACCCTCGTCACCCGCCCAAAATTATCCTCAAATCACTGCCCCACCTACACAACCCCCTCGCCCGCGGCAGCAACCTTAAACCTTAAACATTAAACCTTAAACTCTTGCTCATCCATTCATACTCGCCAAAAACTCCTCATTGCTCTTCGTGCCACGCATCCGCTTCAACAATTCCGTCATCGCTTCTTCCGTATTCATATCATTCAGGAACACGCGCAACAAATTCATGCGGCGCAATACATCCCGATCCAGCAACAAATCATCACGACGCGTTGAAGAGGCCACCAGGTCGATGGCCGGGAAGATGCGACGGTTCGCCAGTCGACGATCCAATTGCAATTCCATATTTCCCGTGCCCTTGAATTCTTCAAAGATCACTTCATCCATTTTCGAACCCGTGTCAATCAGGGCCGTGGCCAAAATGGTAAGCGAGCCGCCATTTTCAATCTTTCGCGCGGCGCCAAAAAACTGCTTGGGCTTCTGCATCGCATTCGCTTCCACACCACCACTCAACACTTTACCGCTCGACGGCGCTACCGTGTTGTGCGCACGCGCCAAACGCGTAATCGAATCGAGCAAAATAACCACATCATGTCCGCACTCCACCAGTCGTTTCGCTTTCTGCAAAGCGATGGCCGATACCTTTACGTGTTTGTCCGCCGGCTCATCAAACGTGGAAGCAATTACTTCTGCTTTCACGCTGCGTTCCATATCAGTCACCTCTTCAGGACGTTCATCAATCAACACCACCATCAGGTAACATTCAGGGTGGTTGGCAGAAATCGCGTTGGCAATTTCTTTCAGCAACACCGTCTTACCAACTTTGGGCTGCGCCACAATCAATCCCCGCTGACCTTTACCAATCGGCGTAAACAGGTCAATCATGCGCGTGCTATAACCATTGGGTTCGCAGAACAAATTCAATTTCTCAAAGGGGAACAGGGGCGTTAAATATTCAAACGGCACACGGTCGCGCACTTCTTCGGGCGAACGGCCATTGATGGTATCTACTTTCAGCAGTGCAAAATATTTTTCGCCTTCTTTCGGTGGACGTACAGCGCCATTGACCGTATCACCTGTTTTCAAACCAAAGAGTTTGATTTGTGAAGGCGATACATATACATCATCGGGCGACGACAGGTAATTGTAATCACTGCTACGCAAAAAACCATATCCGTCGGGCATCATTTCAAGTACGCCTTCGGCGGGAATGATGCCGTCAAATTCAATATTGAACACTTCGCGGGGTTCGCGACGGGGCTGGTTCTGAAATGGAGGGCGAGGCTGTTGTGATTGCTGTGGCTCGGCAGCACCTTGGGGTGCTTGCGCCGGCGTTTCGGGAGCGGCAGCGGGTGAGTCAGGCTCGGCAGCGACGGTGCTATTGATGCCTGGCTCAGCTAATCCCGGTAATTCAGTGGCTTTGTCGTCGGCCTTTTTCCGCCCACGCTTAACAACCGGCTTTTCTTCTTTGGCTACGGGATCTTCTTTCTTCACTACTACTTTGCGCGATTCGTTTCGAACCGGCTTTTCCTCGCTTTCTACAATCGCTTCTTCGGTAGAGTTGGCGGTGGTTGCCTTCACGATGCGTTTTCTTTTGCCTTTATCGGCGTCCGTGCCTTTTACTTCGCTGGCAGAGATGGCTTGTGCGTCGAGTATCTTATAGATCAACGCCTGTTTGTCCATTTTCTTAGCCTGAGAGATCTTTAATTGCTCAGCGATATCGAGCAACTCTGGAACGAGCATATCGTTCAGTTGCAGAATGTCATACATACTTAGACTTGTACTTTTGGTAAGATTTCAAAACCGTCTTACTTCTTGAATTGAAAAAAAATGAAAATTGTGTGTTAGACTTGACTGTACTACAAGAGACGAGTTGAGAGCGGGAGAACACTAATCGTCTTGTTTCCATTGCAATGTTAGGTAAAAAATAACCACTTTCAAACAAAATCCGCAAGTTTTTCGCCCAAAATACCCATCACACAGCGTTTTTCAACGGCTCGCCTGCTTCAAACTGGCGAATATTATCAAGCGTAACCCGCGCAATTTGTGTCAATGCCTCTTCGGTGAAAAAGCCCTGGTGGGCCGTGATCATCACATTGGGAAAACCCATCAACCGTAAGATCTGGTCGTCTTCAATCAACTCCTCACTATGGTCTTTAAAGAACAATTTTTCTTCCTGCTCATACACATCCATGCCAAGATACCCCAGGTGACGATGCTTGAGCGACCGGATCACCGCGGCGGTGTCAATCAGCGCCCCGCGACTGGTATTGATCAACATCGCACCCGCCGGCAGCTGGGCCAGGGTTTGGGCATTGATGAGGTGATGGGTTTGCTCGGTCAGCGGACAATGCAGCGACACGATTAAACTCTGGGTAAGAAGCGCCTCGAGCGATACATATTCTACGCCCGCCGCTACCAGGCCTGGTTGCAGATACAAGTCGTGGGCCAACACGCGACAACCAAAACCCAACATAATTTTCGCAAACGCCTCACCGATTTTTCCCGTGCCCACCACGCCCACGGTCTTTCCATACAGGTCGAAACCGGTTAGTTTTTCGAGCGAAAAATTGCCTTCACGGATGCGGTTATAGGCCTTGTGGGTCTTGCGATTGAGGGCCATGATCAGGGCCACGGCGTGTTCAGCCACCGCATGCGGCGAATAGGCCGGCACCCGCACCACGGCCATGCCCGCAGCCCGGGCCGCTTCCAGGTCTACATTATTAAATCCCGCGCAGCGCAAGGCAATCAGCCGCAGGCCCAGGGCTTTCAAATCACGAATCACCCCCGCATCGAGCCGGTCGTTCACAAACACACAAACCCCCTCGCAGCCCGCTGCCAGCGGCACCGTGTCTGCCTGTAGGCCCACCGGAATATAGTGGATGGAATGGCCCTCGTTGTATTTGTCAAAATAGGTACGGTCGTAAGATTGGGTCGAAAAGAAAGCCAAACGCATGATGATCAGTGGGATAATTTTATCTTTGCCCTCCCTAAATATAGGCTATGTTCAATAAGCGCACCAAGATAAAGGATCTGCTGGCCCAGGAACCAACCGGGCAGGAAGTTATTGTGATGGGATGGGTTCGGACCTTCCGCAACAACCAGTTTGTGGCCCTGAACGATGGCTCTACCAATACCAACCTGCAAGTGGTGTTGACCCTGGGTGCATTCGACGAAGCCACGCTAAAGCGGATCACCACCAGTGCGGCGCTAAAAGTTACCGGCACGGTGATTCCTTCACAGGGCAAGGGCCAGAAGCTGGAATTGAAAGCCGATACGCTCGATATCCTCGGCGATAGCGATGCCGAAGCTTATCCGCTGCAACCCAAAAAACACAGCCTGGAGTTTTTACGCGAAATCGCGCACCTGCGTTTTCGCACCAATACCTTTGGGTCGGTGTTCCGCATTCGCCACAGCCTGGCCTTTGCGATACACAAGTTTTTCAACGACCGCGGCTTTTTGTACCTGCACACCCCCATCATCACCGCCAGTGATGCCGAAGGCGCGGGTGAAATGTTTCGCGTTACCACCCTGCCCTTCGATGGCACGCCGCGCAACGAAGACGGCAGCATCAACTTTAAAGACGATTTCTTTGGCCGCGCCACCAACCTCACGGTGAGCGGTCAACTGGAAGGCGAGCTCGGCGCCACGGCCTTTGGCGATATCTATACATTCGGCCCCACGTTTCGCGCGGAGAATTCCAACACTACGCGACACCTTGCTGAGTTCTGGATGATTGAACCCGAAATGGCTTTTTACGACCTGGAAGACAATATGAACCTGGCCGAAGCCTTTATCAAGTACATCATCGGTTATGTGATGGAAAAGAACCGCGAAGACGTTGAATTCCTCGCGGCGCGTTTGGCAGAAGAGGAGAAGTCTCTTCCCGCCGACAAACGCAGCGAGATTGGCCTCATCGAAAAACTCGAGTTTGTACTCAACAATAATTTTGAACGCATCACTTATACCGAAGCGATCGATATCCTGCTGCAATCGCCCGCCTACAAGAAGAAAAAATTTCAGTACGAAGTGAAATGGGGTGTTGATATGCAGAGTGAACACGAACGCTACCTGGTGGAAAAACATTTCAAAAAACCGGTGATCGTGACGAATTATCCCGCGGCCATCAAATCGTTTTACATGCGCTTGAACGACGATGGCAAAACTGTTGCGGCGATGGATATATTGGCGCCCGGCATTGGCGAAATTGTGGGCGGCTCACAACGCGAAGAACGCCTTGATGTACTCACCGCGCGCATGCAGCAATTGGGTGTACCGGCCGATGAATTGTGGTGGTACCTTGATACGCGTCGCTTTGGTACCGTGCCGCATGCAGGCTTTGGTCTCGGCTTCGAGCGCATGGTGCAATTTGTTACGGGTATGGGTAATATCAGGGATGTGATTGCGTTTCCGCGTACACCGAAGAGTGCAGAGTTTTAATCCGGCGCATGTTTTTAAATCTCTAACCACTTTGTGCATTCAAACTATTTCGGCATCTCACTGAAAATAGTTTATGGCCGAAATCAACAACGCCACAGCAGGCAAGCGCCGCTCGCTGCGGGTGGACCTTACCCCCATGGTTGACCTGGGCTTTTTGCTCATCAGCTTTTTTATTTTCACCACTACCTTATCAGAAATGAAAGAGGTGCGGTTTTACCTGCCGGCCGATGGGCCACCGGTCAGCTATGGCGCCAGCACCAGCCTCACCCTGGTACCTGCTGCCAATAACCGGGTTTGGTATTTCGACGGCACCCTCGATGAGGCCAAAGCCAACAACCGGATCAAACAAACAGGTTACGCATTGAACAATGGCATTGGTGATATCATCCGCGCCAAACAAAAGCAACTCGAACCCCTGGGAAAGAAGAAAGAACTTAGTGTATTGATTTGCCCATCGGCCGCTTCTTCTTATGGCAATATTGTAGACCTGATGGATGAAATGCTGATCAACAAAGTGTCGAAATACGCCGTGTCTGACGATACACATTTGTTAGCGGCGCTTGATCCTTACCTCTCTAAAAATTAGTTTTTGGAAACCTGCGTTTCGAAATAGTGCTGCACCCGCGCACGCACATTTTCGCGCACATTCAGGTAAAACAAGTTGAAGTCGCCAACATGGTAATTCTTGGTGCGATAAAATATACTACCGGGAAAATGTGGTCTACTCACCCATAACAGGTCTTCATGTTTTTGCGCACTGCATACCTGCGGCACCAGCCGATTGAAATTGCGCAATACCGCGCCCTTGTTCATTCCAGCACTGGCCAATGTTTCATCGGTGGTCCAACTTAGGGGATTCACCACCGCCGATTGCCGGTAGGCCGCCTGGTAATCGGGTTCATATCCCTTTTTAAAGGTGCGCCAGGTAAGGAAACAACCTGTTTGGGTCGAGTCCTGGCAAACCGGAATTTGGGCAAACGCATTCTCTGCTACCGGCAAGCCGACGATATAGGCAGCTACCAATTGTTTTTGCAATGGCTTCCCGTCAAAAAATTCAGCCAACAGTTTTTTGGCGTGGGTGGTTCCCTGGCTATGGGAGGCAATGAGGATGGGTCGGCCATTGTTCTTGTGGTCGAGGTAATACAGAAACGCTTTTCGCACGTCACCATAAGCCAGTTCGAGCGCTGCACGCGCCGAAATGGTATCGGCCGTAAAATAAGCCCGGATATTCGCCTGCCGGTAACGCGGTGCATACACATCGAACTCGTTGAACACCGAGGCCTGGTAAAGAATAGAAGAATAATCGGTTTTGTGGTTGATGGCGCTGTCTTCAATGGCCGCATTCCATTCAGGTGCCGATGCATTGGTGTACGACGTGGGGTAAAGGAAAAAAACATCCACCCGATGGTCTTTTACATACCCCGGTTTCAGTGGTGCGGGCACACTGTCAGACGGGTCTTCTATTTGCGGCAGGGCCGCCCAGTTTCTTTCATCTGCATAATCGACTCCGCTCAACTGTATATAGCTGATCGACCGCGAACTGGTTGCCGGCGCCTGTTTGCGGTTGCAGGAAAACAGCAACCCTGCGAACGCCAAAAAAGCCATCCCCCGTTTCAAAAACATGGCACAAAGTTAATGGCCACCACCCGCTTCTTCATAAAACCGAAAAATATTATACGAATGGTGGTTTCGCACAGATTTTGTCATTCATATTTGCAGTAACCAACGCTAACTGTATGAACCCCGTCCGCGCTTTTTCGATAAGCACCCTGATCGCTGCGCTTGTTTTGTCTGTTTCTCTATTCCCCTCGCGCGCTTTCAGCGGCAGATGGCATCAACCTGCTTCGCGCACCGACATAAACAATCCCTGGCTGGCCGACACCACCAAAAAAGACAGCACGGTGTATACTGAATTCAAAACCCTGCCATTAAAACCCAAACGAACCATCCCCCTGCATACTACCGAGGGCACCTGGATTTCGCTCGATATCAGTCCCGATGGCAAAACCATTGTCTTCGATCTGCTGGGCGATCTTTATACTATTCCTGCAAGCGGCGGAAAAGCAACCATCGTGACCAAGGGCCTCGCCTTTGACACGCATCCGCGCTACAGCCCCGATGGCAAAAAAATTCTTTTCACGTCTGATCGTTCGGGCAGTGAAAACCTGTGGACCATCGATACTGAAAAACAGGACACCGTTGCTTTGACCAAAGACCCTGCGGCCAATTTCACCGACGCCGCCTGGACGCCTGATGGGGAGTTTGTGGTTTATTCCAAAGGCAAACTGGTTCAACAATTATACATGGTACACAAAGACGGTGGTGCGGGTGTACAATTGATCGACCAGCCGGCCAGCCTGAAAACCATTGATGCAGCGGTCGGTGCCGACGGTCGGTATGTTTACTTTTCGCAACGCAATGGTTCGTGGACCTATAACGCGCCGATGCCCCAATACCAGATTGGCGTATACGATCGCAAGAACGGCAAGTTGAATACCATCACCTCGCGTTATGGTTCTGCTTTTACCCCCGTGTTGTCGAAAGATGGAAAATGGCTGGTGTATGGCAGTCGCTTTGAAGAAAAAACCGGCTTGGTGCTGCGCGACCTGCAATCGGGCGAAGAAAAATGGCTGGCTTATCCGGTGCAGCGCGACGACCAGGAATCGATCGCTACCATGGGTGTATTACCGGGCATGACATTTACGCCCGATAGCAAGGCCCTGCTTTGTTCTTTCGGTGGAAAAATAAAGCGCTTACCCATTGACGGTAGTGCCATCACCGAGATCCCCTTCAGTGTTGATGCCACGCTTGAACTCGGGCCCTTGCTCGACACGAAATATCCCGTGAATGATAGCAGTCACGCCCTGGTAACACAAATACGCGATGCCGTTCCTTCGCCCGATGGAAAAAAACTGGCCTTCACGGCCCTCGATCGTTTGTATGTGATGGACTATCCCAAAGGCACACCGCGCCGGCTGACCAACAACCAGTTTACCGAAGCATTCCCCACCTGGTCGCCCGATGGAAACAGCATTGTTTTCAGTAGCTGGACGGCCGAAGGCGGGCACTTGTATAAAGTGGGCGCTAATGGCAAGACGCCCGCGATACAATTGACAAAAGCACCTGCGCTCTATCAATCGGCTGTGTTTACACCCAGCGGCGAGCGCCTGGTGTTTCAACGTGCTTCGGCCCAGGCTTATAAAAATTCGATTTCGCCCGGGTACAACAGCAACGAAGAAGAATTGTGCTGGATGCCGGCCAATGGTGGCGAGATCACGGTGATCGACAAATGCATGGATCGCTACAATCCGCATTTTGTAAAAGGCGAGAACCGCATCTATCTCGACAACAACGGGCAATTGCTTTCGATCAACTGGGATGGCGGCGATGAAAAAATCATCGCGAAAGTAACCGGCATCACTACGTATGGCATTAGTAATTTTAAAAATGGCCAGCCAGCGAACAACGACTGTTTGCTTACCGAAGCCCAGGGCGAAGGCATGGAAATGAGCCAGCCGTCGAGTGCAGCAGTGATTACCATGTCGCCCACCGGCAAACGAGCCCTGGCAAAAATCAACAACGAAATCTATGTGGTATCCTTGCCTGAAACCGGCAAAACCATCAATATCAATGTAGCCGATGCTGCCAACGCGATTTTCCCCGCACGGAAGATCACCACCATTGGCGGTGAATTTCCTGCCTGGGAAAACGACGGCAAAAAATTGCATTACAGCATCGGCAATGCGCATTTTGTGTACGATCTCGACAAGGCCAAAGCGTTTGAAGACAGTGTCGCCCTCGCCAAAAAAGTTGAAGCCAAAAAGAAAGCCGACTCTTTGTTGAAAGTGGGAAAAGACAGTTTGAAAATAAAAACCGACAGCAGTCTCGTGAAGAAAGACAGCGTTCTGCTAAAGAAAGACAGTGCATCGAAAAAAGCCGCCGAAGTTGGTTATAAAGCGATCGAAACGGCGATCAATATTTATTATGCCCGTGATATTCCGCAAGCGTCGGTCTTGCTCAAAAATGCGCGACTCATCACCATGAAAGGCGATGAAGTGATAACATCTGGTGATATCCTGGTGGTCAACAACCACATCAAAGCGGTAGGCCCCAGCGGCAGTATCAGTAAGCCGGCAGGAGCGCAGGAAATAGACTGCAGCGGCAAAACCATTGTGCCGGGCTTTGTTGATACACACGCGCATATGTGGCCCAATTTCGGTTTGCACAAAAGCCAGATTTGGATTTATGCCAGCAATCTTGCCTATGGTGTAACCACTACCATGGACCCACAAACCGCCACCACCGATATTCTTTCTTACAGCGATATGGTTGAATCAGGTGCCATGATTGGGCCGCGCTTGTATTCAACGGGTCCGGGCGTTGGTTTCTGGACCTATAACGTGAAAGATTCTGCACAGGCCGAAGGCATCTTGCAGCAGTACAGCAAATACTACCACACGCAGTACATCAAAATGTACCTGACGGGCAACCGGCAGCAGCGGCAGTGGATCATTATGGCGGCAAAAAACCAGGGACTGCATCCTACTACTGAAGGCGGACTCAATTACAAACTCAACATGACCAACCTGCTCGATGGTTATCCCAGTCACGAGCACGCCATTCCAATTTATCCGCTGTACAAAGACGTGATCAATACCATCTCTTCGGCAAAAATGGCCGTAACACCTACGTTATTGGTTTCCTATGGTGGGCCTTTCGCTGAACTGTATTTCTGGGAAACGGAGAACCCCTACCACGATGCCAAAATGCAGTACTTCATGCCTTATGAAGAATTGGCCGCTAAAACGCGCCGCGTGGACGCAGGCTGGTTCATGCCCGAAGAATATGTATTTCCGAAACACGCGAAGAATATGAAGTCGCTGGTGGATGCCGGCGGACTAGCGGGCATTGGCAGCCACGGCGAATTCCAGGGCCTGGGGTATCATTGGGAAATGTGGGCGATGCAAACCGGTGGATTGACTCCCTGGGAAGTATTGTCGATCGCTACCATCAAGGGTGCTACTGCCCTGGGGCTCGACAAAGACCTCGGATCGCTGGAAGCCGGCAAACTGGCCGACCTGGTGATACTCGATAAAAACCCACTGGAAAATATTCGCAACAGCAATTCGGTGTACCGCGTCATGAAAAACGGCCGCTTATACGATGGCAATACGGCCAACGAAGTGTATCCCGCCAACCGGGCCATCGACCGGCGCGATATCAATTATCCCAAGCCTGCCAGCAATACGGGTTTAAAAGACTAATTCCTTCCACCCGTCGGGTTGCACCCGACGGGTAAAACCCGCAAAACAACTACCGCTCAACCGGCATTTACGACCGCCTATCCATTCCTGAAAAATTTTTTTCAAGCGGTCGTCATCGCTAAAACCCTTATCCACACTGCCTTTCCGCCTAAACCAGTTATTGTTCTATCAAAGTTACTGCCAATCAACGGGTACTTTAGTTTGCATAGTACTGAAAACTTCCCTATGTTTGTATTGTCAAAGAAATTCACGGGTTGACGTTAGTGGCCACTGCCGCCAGCCCATTAAACCCAGCGTGTTATGAATATCGAAAACACACAAAGCCAGATGCGGAAGGGAATACTGGAATTCTGTATACTCTCCATTATCCGTCGCGGTGAAGCCTATCCGAGTGATATCGTCGACGAGATGCGGGCGGCCAACCTCCAGATCCTGGAGGGCACCCTGTACCCGCTGCTGACCCGGCTCAAAAACGCCGACATGCTCACCTACCGTTGGGTGGAAAGCAATTCGGGGCCACCACGCAAATATTTCTCCCTCACCGAAAAGGGAAACACGTTCTACCAGGAACTCGAAGCCACCTGGAAAGAACTGGCCAACGGCGTAAAAGCCCTGACCAGCCGCCAGGACTCCTTACCCAATTCGCCTGAGCAACCAATTACCAACTAAACTTCAACCTGCTAATACTATCAATCATGAAAAAGGTCATCAATATAAACTTCCAGGGTCGGGTGATTCCCATCGAGGAAACTGCCTATGAACTGCTGAAGCAATATACCGAGAGCCTCAGAATCTATTTTGCGAACGAAGATGGCAGGAATGAGATTCTCAACGACATCGAAAGCCGCATTGCCGAGCTCTTTTCCGACCGGCTCAAAAAAGGCGCTACCTGTATCACCGACGACGATGTGAATGCCATCATCGCCAATATGGGTCGCCCCGAAGATTTTGAAGCCGCCGATGCTGACCTGGGCAGCCAGCCGCAAAGTGCTTACAGCGCACAAAGCAGCCAGCAAAACAATTCATCTTCGCAGACTGGTCAATCGACCGTACCACCGCAGGGCTTTTACCGCCGCGGTCGTTTCAGTCGCAACGCCGACGACAAAATCATTGGTGGTGTATGTAGCGGCCTGGCCAATTACCTCGGCCTAGACCCGGCCATTATGCGCATCGTATTCGTATTGCTGTTCGGCGCTTTGTTCTGGATCTATATATTACTGTGGATCATCGTGCCTTCAGAATCGATGACGTCCAATATCACCAAGCGTTTGTATAGAAACCCTGACGACAAAGTCATTGCCGGTGTTTGCGGCGGACTCGCTTCTTATTTCGATATCCAGGCCTGGATTCCCCGCCTCATATTTGCCTTGCCCATTGTACTCGGTATTGTCGGCGGTAGCTTCAACGCCATGTTCTGGGATTGGGACTGGAGTTTTGGTCCGCGGATCATCAGCTCCGGCCTGGGCTCCACCCTCTTCATTGTATATGTAGTGTTGTGGATCGCGGTACCATACGCCAGCACCGCTGCGCAAAAACTGGAGATGAAAGGCGAACGCATCGACCTGAATTCCATTCGTGATACCGTAAAGGAAGACTTACAGGGTTTTAAATCTCGCGCCCAGAACTGGGGTAACGAAGTGAAACAAACTGCCCAACAATATGGCAGCCAGGGAATGCAGTACGGCGCTGAATTTGGCCGGTCTGCCGGCAACGCGAGGTCTGGCGTCGGAAACGTAATTGGCATCATCTTTAAAGCCTTCTTCCTCTTCATCGCCGCCATCATTGCCCTGGCACTGTTTGGTGTGTTGATGGGTATTCTCTTCGGTGGCATGGCCGTGTTCCCCATCAAAGATTTCTTTTTGGAAGGCTTCTGGCAGAACGCATTCGCCTGGCTGAGCCTCCTGCTATTTTTGGGGGTGCCAATCATTGCCCTGATCACCTGGCTGGTACGCCGCATCATGGGTGTAAGAAGCCAGAACCGTTACCTCGGTTATACCTTCTCGAGCCTGTGGTTTATCGGCCTGCTTTGCACCATCTTTCTGTTCAGCGCCTTCTTTCGCAATTTCAAAAACCGCGCAGGGGTGGAAGAGCAGATCGCCATCACCCAGCCCGCAAACAATAAACTCTATATCGAATCAGTAGGCGCAACAACGCATTATTACAGCGACGATGCCTTTTTCGATTGGGATGGTGATGCACCTTTCTATGGACTCAGCCACGACAGCGTGATGATGAAAAACGTTCGCGTCAACGTTGTAAAAAGCAAAGACTCTTTGTATCACTTGTATTCTGTGCGCTTCAGCCGCAGCAATACCAATAGCAAAGCGAAAGAGCTGGCACAACGCATCAACTTTCCGGTGACACAAAAAGACAGCCTGATTGAATTGCCCCGGGGTTTCGCGATTACCAGCAAAGATAAATTTCGCAACCAGCAGGTCATGATTGTTGTGGAAGTGCCGATCGGCAAAAAAATTCAGCTCGATCGCAGCCTCGAAGAATTTGACTGGTTCAATATCAACGCCAATCGCCGCCGTGGTTTTAATGTAGAGTGGGATAACGACGATTGGGGAAATAGCCTCGGGTGGACAAGCAATGTGGAATATGTAATGACCCGCGACGGGCTGACGCGCACCAACGACCTCGACCCGGTTGAATTGAAAGAAGGTCGCTTCAAATTCAAGATCAAAGACAATGGTGTGCAGATTGAAGGCGAAGGCACCATCAACACAGATAGCACCCAATTTAAAAAACACAAAGGGAAAACAAAACCCGCCGATGAAAAAGAAGACGAAACCGTTTCGCTTCGCCCACACAGCGGATCTGTTTCCACCGATGTATCACCGCTTTTAATGCTCAGTAGTTATTTGTAACAGTAAACAACCCGGCCGCCGATCGGATGGTTGGCGGGGTTGAAGTTGGAACATCCCCGGAGTGGTATCCGGGGATTTTTTTTTCGATCATCTTTTCTCTCAACGCATTGCCGTAAATTATGATCGACAAACCGAATCAATGCATCGACTAAGATTTACCCCGTAATGATGCCAGCTAAAACCCGGGTAGCGCTGATCGACGACCATGTTTTGTTTCGCGAAGGACTCGTGCGCATCATCGTTGGGTTCGAACATTTCGAAGTGATAAACGAATCTACCAACGGCAACGATTACGCCGAACAAATGAAAAGCATTGAAGCGCCCGACATTGTTGTGTTGGATATTAGTATGCCACAGATGAATGGTTTCGAAACACTCGACTGGATTCGCCGCCACCAGCCAGATACCCGTATGCTCATCTTAAGTATGCTTGAAAGTGAAACGGCCGTGGTACAACTGCTCAAAGCGGGCGCCCATGGCTTTTTGTCGAAAGATGCTGAGCCGGATGAATTGCGGCAATGCCTGGAAGACATCCGCGACAAAGGCTACGCCATCCACGGCCATAAAATTTTGCTGCCAAAACAAAAAGGCACGCTGTTAACGTCGAAAGAAAGAGAGTTTATTTCATTGGCCTGCACTGAATTGACCTATCGCGAAATCGCTGAAAAATTGAACATGAGTGCCAGGAGTGTTGACGGCTACCGCGACCAGTTGTTCACGAAATTAAACGTAACCAGCCGCGTCGGACTGGTGCTATATGCCGTTAGGAATGGTATTGTAATGGTACAGGGCTTGTAAAATACCACCGGCTCCGTGGCGCTGGGCCTGGAAAACCTGGCTTTGTCCCGCGGTCGCTTCAATCAAGCGCTGCTCGGCACCACCCACTACCACGCCACGATAGCCGGTTTGAAAAAGCGACAAATCATTCAGGGTATCGCCTGCCACCAGCACTTCGTCTTCCGGTACGTGCAACATCTCCATCAGGTGCCTTAAGGTAAAGCCTTTGTTGACGCCGCCTGGCAGCACATCGATGTATTTTCCTGCAGAAACGGTGACTTCACAACCGATCTCGGCCGCGCGCCGTTCAACGGCTGACACATCAATACCGGGATCTAAAAAATAAGAAACCCGGCGCTCCATCGGTACCGGCTGCAGCCGAAGTGCCGGCAGATCGGCCATTTTTTGGTGCACCGCTTCCGCGCCCGGCCATCTTTTCTCAATTTCCGAATGCAAGGGCTCGATGGGTTCGAGGCTATGGCCATCCACCACGGTGGCGCCCACATCAGCAATAATATAGTGAGGATTGGGGATAAAGGGATCGTCCAGCAGCGGTTGTACCGTACCCATTCCACGTCCGGTTACAAAAACAAGGGTCACCGCCGGGTTCGCTGCAATCAACCGGTAGAGCTCTTCTTTCTCTTGTTGATTGCCACCTAAAAAGGTTCCATCCAGGTCAGAAGCCAATAACAACATATGCACGAATTTAATCATTTCAGGGGGTAACAGGATATATTCCGCTCAATTTTAACCTATTAATTAATTTTGCGACACAAGAATAACATGAAAAACACGCCTTTTACCGCAAAACACCTGGCCCTTGGTGCTAAAATGGCACCTTTTGCCGGCTACAACATGCCCATTTCTTACACTGGAATTAACGATGAGCACGCCGCCGTTCGTACAAATGCCGGCGTTTTTGATGTGAGTCATATGGGAGAATTTATCCTGAAGGGGCCCGATGCGCTCGACCTGATTCAGCGCATCACCACCAACGATGCGTCCAAACTCACCGCGGGCAAGGCCCAGTACAGTGCGCTCACCAACAAAGAGGGTGGTATTGTCGACGACCTGATTGTGTATTGCATCGAAGAAAACAAGGTATATATGCTGGTGGTGAATGCCAGCAATATCGAAAAAGACTGGAATTGGATCAGCAGCTTCAACAGCAAGAACGTGGAGATGCACAATATTTCAGAAAAGACCTGCCTGCTGGCCATCCAGGGACCCAATGCCTGCAAGATCCTGCAGCCGCTCACCGACCTTGACATCCTCAACCTCAAATACTACACGTTTGCGAAAGGCGAATTTGCCGGCGTAAAAAATGTGCTGGTCAGCGCCACTGGTTATACCGGCGCGGGCGGCGTGGAGATTTATTTTGAAGACAGTGATGGCGCAGCCGATAAAATCTGGGAGGCAATTTTTGAAGCAGGCAAGGCCAGCGGCATCAAACCGATCGGCCTCGGCGCCCGCGATACCCTGCGGTTGGAAATGGGCTATTGCCTCTATGGCAATGATATCGACGATAGCACTAGTCCGCTGGAAGGCGGACTCGGCTGGATCACGAAATTCAGCAAATCCTTCACCGCCAGCGACATCCTCGCTGCCCAAAAGGAAGCCGGTGTAGGCCGTAAACTGGTTGGCTTTGAAATGGTCGACAAAGGCATTCCGCGGCACGACTATCTGATAGAAGACGAGGCTGGTCGCGTGATCGGCAAGGTAACCAGCGGCACCCAGGCACCCAGCCTCGGCAAGGCCATTGGTATGGGTTATGTAGAAACCAGTTACGCTGCACCCGGATCGGAGATCCGCATCGCAGTGCGCGACAAAAAACTCAAGGCGGTGGTTACTAAAATGCCTTTCGCTTAAGTCGTTTAACCAACTTAATAGCGATAGTAATAATTTGGTGTAGTTTTTGGTGTTGACAACCAAACCCTTATTCCATTTCCTATGCCGACAATTCACCTGACGACCTTTGTCAAAGCCCCACCTGCCCGCGTTTTCGACCTGAGCAGAAGCATTGAAGTGCATAAAAAATCGATGAGCCATACCGGCGAAGAAGCCGTTGCCGGCACCCGCATGGGCCTCATCAATCTCGATGAAACAGTTACCTGGAAAGCCAAACACCTGGGTAAGCAGCGCCTGCTGAAGTCGAAGATCACCACTATGAAAAAGAATGAGGCCTTCACCGACGAAATGCTGGAGGGCGATTTTCGCAGCATGCGGCACGAACACCATTTCAAACCCATCGAGAACGGCACGCTGATGATTGATTATTTCAATTACGAAATGCCCTTTGGCCTGGTGGGTAAAATGATCGATCGTTTCTACCTGCGCAAATACATGACCCGCCTGCTCGAAACGCGCAACGAACATATCCGGCAACTGGCGGAATCCGAGCAATGGAAACGCTTTCTCGATTAAGCGTCTCGACTCCGCAGCACTGCACTTTATACCCTATTTTTGCTGCCCATGAGCAAGCAACCGCAACTATTCACTTCCCTGTCGCCCGCCCTTCTGCACCTATACGACCTGAGCGACAGTATCGTAGTGATTATTGATGTGCTTCGCGCTACTTCCACCATTGCCACTGCCTTGTACAATGGCGCAGCCGCTATCATACCGGTCGACTCCGTGCCATTGTGCATCGAGATTGGCGAACAGATCGGCGGCATCACGGCAGGAGAAAGAGATGGTAAAGTGGCGGATGGCTTGTTGTATGGCAATTCTCCTTTTGAATACCCGCGGTCTTTCATCGAAGGCAAAACCCTGGTATTGACCACCACCAATGGCACTAAATTGCTGCACATGGCCCTAGCCAACGGGGCCCCGCAGGTGATTACCGGTTCCTTTCCCAACCTGTCGGCCGTCTGCGATTTTCTGTTGGCCCAAAACCGGAATGTGGTACTGGGCTGTGCGGCCTGGAAAGACCGGGTGAACCTGGAAGACAGCCTTTTTGCCGGCGCCGTTGTAAATCGCATACGACACGCGTTCAGCATTAATTGCGACTCTTCGCAGATGGTGGAAGCGCTGTATTTGTCCGCCAAAAACGACCTGTTCGAGTTCATGAAAACCCACAACGCTTCGCACTACCACCGGCTGAGCGGCTACGGGCTCGAAAAAGACATCCGCTATTGCTTAACGGCAGATTCAGCCCCGGTGGTTCCTGTATTCGGCAACGGAAAATTATTGCCGGCCACCTGATATGCCCCCCATGTTCGAAAACGCCAACCAGCCCCTGCTCAGTCGCCGCCGCTTTGTGAAGCGGCTGGCCTTTAACCTGTTGTTAAGCATGTTCGTGATTTCCATTTGCCTGCTGATTGGGGTTTTTGGGTTTCACCTGATCAACGACAACAGCTGGATCGATTCCTTGCACAATGCATCGATGCTGTTGGGCGGCATGGGACCCGTGGTGGAAATGCACAGCGACAAGGCAAAATTGTTTTCGTCGGCCTACGCCCTGTTTAGTGGTGTTATTTTCATCACCAATATCGGGTTGTTGCTGGCACCCGTGATTCACCGCATCCTGCACCGCTTTCACGTGCAAAACAGCTAGTTCCCGAAATCGTAAGGCTTCTTGCCACAACTCCAATACCTTTGCCATTTAGAAGATTGAATGCATGATTCAAATTGGCCTGGTTGGGAATCCGAATAGTGGCAAAAGCTCTCTTTTTAATGCATTGACGGGCTTACACCAGAAAGTCGGCAATTTTCCCGGCGTTACGGTCGATAAAAAGACCGGCACCTCCCAGCTCACCGACCAATTGAGCGCCACCGTCATCGACTTACCCGGTACGTATAGCCTCTATCCCAAGCGGGGCGACGAATGGGTGACCTACCAGGTACTGATGGAACAAGACCCTGAGGTAAAGGTTGATGTACTGGTCTTGTTGGCCGATGCCGCCAACCTCAAACGCAACCTGCTTTTTGTTTCACAGATCATTGACCTGAAAATTCCGGTGGTGGTGGCGCTGACCATGATGGATTTGGCGCGCAGCAAGGGGATGGTGATTGATACCGACGGACTCGAACGCGAACTGGGCGTGCCGGTGGTCGTGGTCAATCCGCGGAAAAACAAAGGCATCTCTCAATTAAAAAAAGTGATGGCCGCTACGGCCCTGCACCAATACCAGCCGCCGGCCCGAGATTTTATTGCGAACAGAGACCTCGCAATGACGGCTGTTGACGACATCAAAACAATAGTGGGCGGCAGAGTGAGTGATTATAAAGCCATCCACTTATTGATCAACCACGAAAGTTTTGACCTGCCCGATCAGTTACAAAACAAAATAGAAGCGGCAGAAAAAAAGAACCAGTTCAATCCCACCAAAACGCAGGCCGAAGAAATTCTGCAACGATACACGCGCATTAAGGGGATTATGCAACAAACTGTGGTAGAGCCCGATCCGCTGCAGAAAAGTTTGTTTACCGAAAAGCTCGACAATATTCTCATTCACCGCGTTTGGGGTTATGTGATCTTATTGCTGGTGTTGTTTTTACTTTTCCAGGCCGTATTCCTGATTGCGCAATACCCGATGGATTTTATTGAGTGGAGCTTCGGCGCCTTTAGTAGTTGGCTCACGGGTACTTTACCTGATACCTGGTGGGCTGATTTGTTGGTGAATGGCGTGGTAGCCGGCATTGGTGGCATCGTTGTATTTGTGCCGCAAATCATGATCTTATTCGGACTCACCACCATACTGGAAGACACTGGTTATATGGCGCGGATCAGTTTCCTAACGGATAAGCTCATGCGAAAAGTGGGACTGAATGGAAAAAGTGTGATGCCCATGATCAGCGCCTTCGCCTGTGCTGTACCAGCCATCATGAGTGCGCGCAATATTGAAAACACCAAGGAGCGCTTGTTAACCATCCTGGTAACGCCACTGATGAGTTGCAGTGCGCGATTACCGGTTTATACCATTCTGATTGCGTTGGTTATTCCCGATAAAAGAATTGCTGGGTTTTTTAGTTTGCCCGGCCTGGTGATGATGGGTCTCTACCTGTTTGGCATCGCCATGGCCATGGCGGTTGCCTGGGTGGCCAAATGGTTTATCAAATCAAAGGAGAAGAGTTTCTTTATTCTCGAACTGCCCATGTATCGCGGCCCGCGCTGGAACAATGTGCTTACTACGATGGTACAGAAGGCCCGGATTTTTGTGGTGGATGCGGGCCGGGTGATCATGATCATCAGCATGGTGTTGTGGGCGCTGAGCACGTATGGTCCGCCGACCCGAATGCAGGCCGTACAAACCGATTATGAAACGCAGCTGAAAAACTTCGACGATCGATACAACGCAGCTGGTACTACGGTGAACACGCCGGCCTTACCGCCCGAAGAAATAGAGCAGAAGCGGGCGGTATTGGAGAAAGAATTTGGTTCTGCCAAGCTGGTGAATTCTTATGCAGGCATTTTGGGCAAGGCCATTGAACCGGTGATCCGGCCCCTGGGTTACGACTGGAAAATCGGCATTGCCCTGATCACGTCTTTTGCTGCCCGCGAAGTATTTGTGGGTACCATGGCTACGCTCTACAGTGTGGAAGACGATGAGAGCAGCGGCGAACTTTTACTGCGTGAAAAAATGCAGCAGGCAAAAAGAGAAGACGGCACGCCCGTGTACACCCTGGCTTCGGGCGTATCGCTGATGATTTTTTACCTGCTGGCCATGCAGTGCATGAGTACCCTTGCCATTGTAAAACGCGAAACCCGCAGTTGGAAATGGCCGATGATCCAATTGGCCTACATGACTGCGCTGGCCTATCTTATGAGTTTATTGGCGTACCAGCTTCTCGCCTAACCAGTGCTTCGGCCAAATGCTGCAAGAACTCGCGGGCAGTATGATTGCCTTTGTCGCGCGCATACCAGGCATGCAAGTGCGAGTAAATCGCCTCTTTGGGCAATTCCTTTTTATCCATCAAAGTTTTCAGGAGGTCTCGGGCCGGCCGGGGACGCGGCCCCCAGCTGCCATAGATCAACTGGGTTTCGGTGTCGATAAAAATTGTTTTGGGAATCGCGCGGGCACCATCGGTGAGGAATTTATCCATCAGGGCCGGGTTTTCATCGCGCAAAACCAGTTTGTGTTCAATCAGCGGATTGACCTGGGCCAGCTTGTCAATAATCGGGATGATCTGGGCCGCATCGCCACACCAGCCTTCGGTGAGCGTGAGCCAGGTCATCGGCGTTTCAATAGAGAGCAATAATTCCTCTTGTTTTTCTTCGGGTTGCCAGGTGTTTTCCCAGCGTTTCATCCGTTGAATATTCAATCTAGCGTAATCCACCAGCCAATCGTCCTGGTTAGGGCCGGTGGTTTTGTTGTCAGCCATTAGTTCATCGAGGTGTTTCCGGTACTCCTTGTAGTTAAAATCCATGTCGCTTCCTTTAGTTTCCAATTTGGGTTGCTGGCCGGGGAATGAGATAGATCTCTTTCTGCCTACCATCAATATAACGAAATCCTTTCTCATTAAAGAATCCGTCTTGTTCTAACATAATTCGGATGTTTTTGTTCCATTCGGGCAGTTGAACGGTGCAATTCAGCTCAATGGAATAGGCTGTATTGTAGTGCATGGGATAATCGCCCGCGCCGGGTACACCGCCCTGCATATCCCACATACCAATGGTAGTTCCTGCTGCATGGCCGTGAAAACCAATCGGATGGGTGTAGATCGATGGGGTGAGTCCTTCTTTTTTGGCCTGCTCGAGCGAGGCTTTCAAAATTTGGTTGCCGGTGCGGCCATAGGCGAAATTACCGGTCAAGATATCTTGCAGGCGATTGCCCTGGGCGAAGGCTTTCACCAAAAAAGCCGGTGCTTCTTTTTCACCTGGCTGTAATACATAGGCGTGTTCCTGGATATCGGTTTGCAAGCGCAGGTAGCTGATCCCGAAATCTACATGCAGCAGGTCGCCGGGCAGGATCAGGTTGCTTTCAGCACCCTTGCGCTGGATATCGACCGAAGGCTGGAACCAGGTATCCAGGCCCAGGCTGCGGATCTTGTTGCGGTACCACCACACGAGGTCGTCTGTTGTGGTTATGCCGGGGGTTATCACTTTCTCCGAAAAGCCTTCGGCAATGATCTTGTGTGAAATATTGATCAGTTGCGGATAATAGTTCATTTCGAAATCGGTGCGGGTTTCCAGCCAGCGGATGCCGAGGTCTTCGGCCGATACCACCCTGCTTTTCAATGCCGCCGGCAGCTTGGCCATGAATTGGGTGTATTCAGTATGGTCCAATCCGTCGGCATGGGCCTGGTGTTCACAGGTATTGATGCCAATTTTTTGGGGGGCGCGGCTTTGAATAAGATTCACCAGCGCGTCCCACTGGTCGGGAAACTTCTCCATGTTCCACGAGGCCTTGATCTGGCTGCCCACATTATAGCGGGCAATGGCCAGCTTCTCCAGTTCAGTGCCCTTTCTATAAAAAACCAAAATTGTTCGGCGGCGGGCCGACAACCATTCTGCGGGCAACATCGTTTTCAGGATCGGGTCTTCGTTGTATTCGCGCGAAATCAGCACCCACATATCAATACCGGTACTATCCATCAACGCCGGCAACAGCTTGTCAAATCTTTCTTTCAAACTGTTGTTGATGACGGCCGCCTGTTCGCGCAGGGGCAATACCTGGGCGCGGGCTGGTTCTATAGACGCAGTTATTATTAAAACAAGTAAAGCAACAATGCTGGATAGTTTTTTCATGAAGACCCTTTTGCCAAAAGTAGGCGGCGGCGCTTATATCGGGTATTCATTAATTAACCTTTTGCTGTTATACTGGCCTTTAGCAGCATCACTCAGCCTTCTGCGGCCAGCACCGCCTTAATTTCATGGAATTCGATGGCATCGTCCAGCAGGCCCTTTATCAAACCCAACTGCCGGCTCTCCGCTTTTTCGATCGCTTGCCGGATCAGGTCAATCTTTTCCGGCTCCACCAATTTTTCCAGCGCCAGCGTGCCGGCACCGATACAATCTACCAGGTGATTGGCGATGGTAGAAACGGCCATTTGTCGCTCGGCAGCAATTTCAACCATTGATTTGCCGGTAGCAAACAAAGCCAGCGACAACCGGGCGCTTTCGCCTTTCGGCGGTTTTGTTTTTTTACTCACAGGATCGCTGCTTTTTTCTTTCGGCGATGGGCGGGCATTGTCATTGATCAAAGCGGAACCCGTTTCACCAGAGGGACGACGGGCGCGGTTTTTTTCCGCAGCAGATGCCCACTCGTCGTTCAATGCCGAAGAAGCCTGTACCGTTGTGGTCGCCTGCGCTGGCTGTAACCACAACAGCAATTCGCTAACGGGCAGTCCATCGGCCAGTCCGTTGGCCATTTTTGCGGCCAGCGCCAGGTCAGCGATTTTTTTGACCAGGGCTTTCTTCAACAAGGCGAGCGATTGCAAATATTTTTGTTGTTTTTTTCTAACATGCATCAACCGCGCGTGTTTATCGAGCTCTTCTACGGCCCGGTTGATTTGCGCACAGAAATAATCGGCGCCGGCTTGTGTTCTTTCGCGCAAAAAACGAAATCCTTCAGCAACCGCCTTGTCTTGCAAGCTGTGTAGATAGTCCACCGTTTTTTGTGCTACCGGCAATAATTGGTTGCAGGCCTCGAGCAAAAACCTGGCAAATTGGATCTTCTCCTCCTGGCTAGCGGATTTTTTCGTGGTCACTTGCAACCGCCACCTTTCCGCCATCTCCTGCAAATGCCCCATCCGAAACGGACTCAACATATTATTCAACAGAAATTCCCTTTCGGCCTTTTCGAGAGCCGCTTCCATATTGCCACTGACCGATTGTTTTTCGGCAAATGCAATCACCCGCGGATCGGTTTTGATTTGTTCTGCCGTAATGGGAGTGCGCAAATGCAAGCCTTCCAACGTGGTCAAACGCGACAGCGCCACATATACCTGGCCCGTTGCGAAAGCGGCACCGGCGTCAATAATGGCTTCTTCAAAAGTGAGTCCCTGGCTTTTGTGAATCGTAATGGCCCAGGCCAATCGAAGCGGAAACTGTGTAAAACTGCCCAACTCTTCTTCTTCAATTTCATCGCTGTCGGCATTGAGACGAAACCGCAGGTTGCGCCAGGTTTCCTTTTCCAGTTTTAATGGTTTTTCCTGGTCGGGAAACTGGATCTCTACCGTTTCGGCCGACAAGGAAATCACTTTCCCGATCTTCCCATTGTAATAGCGGCGTTCTTCGCCGCGGTCATTTCTAATGATCATCACCTGCGCGCCGGGCTTCAACGAAAGCAGGGCATCGGCAGGGTAAGACTTCTCATTGAAATCGCCCTTGGTCGTAGCAGGATATTCATTCACCGGCCCCGGCAAATCTGCCAGCGCTTTTACATTAATTGCATCCGCGCGTCGCACATGCGTGCTGAGTACAATGGGGATGGTGTCGCGGCCTACCGATTGGCCTTCGCTTTTTCCCGCATCCGGCGCAGGCAATAATCTACTATTCAACAATACCAGGTCATTTGCCTCCATCGCCCCATGTCGCACTTTGTTGAGTATATCGATAAACAGGGCTTCTTTTTGCCGGTAGATTTTTTGCAGTTCTATCTGCTGCAGTTGGCAGTCTTTAAACACCTGCGCGTCGAAAAAATAGGGGCTCGCATAATACTGTTGCAAGAAATGCCATTCTGATTCCTGCACCACGGGCGGCAACTGAAAAAGATCACCAATCAGCAATACTTGCAAACCACCAAATGCAGTGCGGGGCTTGCGCCGCACTTGTCGAAGTATCACATCAATCGCATCGAGCATATCCGCGCGAAGCATACTCACTTCGTCAATCACCAGCAGCTCCAGTTCTTCCATCAGGGCCCGTTTGGATTCGGCCAGGCGCAAATTACCGAGCAGGGTCTGCCGGTTGTGAAACAAGTGCTGGCCACTATCGGGCAGATCCAATCCCGGTACAAACGCACCCATCGGCAATTGAAAAAAAGTGTGGGCCGTAACGCCACCGGCATTGATTGCAGCAACGCCGGTGGGTGCCAGCACCACCATTTTCTTTCGGCTGTTCCGCCGGATGTTTTGCAAAAAAGTAGTCTTTCCCGTACCCGCTTTTCCCGTGAGAAAAAGGTGTTGGTCGGAATGCATCACCAGTCTCGCCGCCAGCTCAAACAAGCGGTTTTCTTTATCCGTGTTCATTATCAGCCCCTAAATCTACGGATACCCTGGTTTTCTTTTCCGCAATTTCGAGTACCGTGATTTCGGCAACCGTACGCTGTTGGCCTTTCTTGTCTTCGTATTGCCGGTAACCCAGTTTGCCTGCCACCTGCATTCTATCGCCCTTTTTAAAACTACTCGCCAGTTCGGCCAGTTTTCCCCAGGCGATCAACTGGTGCCATTGCGTGTCTTTGACGGTTTCACCCTGCGCGTTTTTGTACTCTTCATTGGTGGCCAGCGTCATCGTCGAGCGTTTGCGATTGTTCGTTGTCATTTTCATTTCCGGGTCAGCGCCCAGAAACCCCTCCAGCACAATTCTGTTCTTACTCATGGTATTTATTTTCAGCAAACATCCGTGCGATCGCCCTTTGTTGCCGGATAATAAACGTTTAATACGGTAAGTCCCGTGTTTTCACCCTTGTTTGCGACCGGCATCGCCAATAGTTTTATTGAAAGATTTTCACATGGACTGTTTACACTGTAGCGCGCCGTTGAAAGGCCGCCGCTCTAAAAAATTCTGCGACGACAACTGTCGCAGCGCCTGGCATTATCGCCAAAAATCAAACGACAGCACCCTGGTTAGCCAGGTTAATGAACAACTGTTACAAAACCGCCGGATCTTAAGCCGGTTGATGGCCTGCAACCAAAACATGCTGGTTGCGAACAAGGCCATTTTACTCGATCGCGGATTTCATTTTCAGTTTCATACCGAGTCGCATATTGACGACCGCGGACTCACCTTCCACTTCTGCTACGAGTTCGGTTACGCCGCCCTGGATAAAGACCATATACAACTCATTCGGCTTCCTGCAGCAGCAGAGAATAAGAACAGAACGGGTATGCCTACACGAAGTACTGCACAAAAACGTACTGCCGATTTTTATGAGAATGCCATCCTGCGCGGATTGACCAAAATCCGATAGCTTTATTCATGCATACGTGCCGCGCATGAAGAAAGAAATCCGCAAATGAATGGATCCATCAAACAATCGCTGAAAAAACTGGGGCTTTACCACCCGCTTCAGTCGGCGTTTCGCGATTCTCTATCTTTTCTTCAGCGTTTGCGCTATAAAACCAGTTATCGAAAATACAAGGGCGGTGGTTTCGAGTGCAATTTTTGTGGCGCAAGCTACCGTCGTTTTGTACCCGAATATCCAACAGCTGATATTGAACAAGCCATTTATGGCAACAAAGTCATTGCCGGTTTTGGTGAAAATGTTTTTTGCCCAAACTGTTTAAGCAAGAACAGGGAACGACTTATCAAAGACGTGCTTGACTATTACATCGATTTTGCAGGCAAATCCATTTTGCACTTTTCGCCCGAAAAAAAACTTTACCAATATGTACACTCGAAGGCAACAGTGACAACCATTGACCTTGAGCCTGGCTTTTACAAAACCATTGACCCAACCATTGCGCAGGGTGATGCCACGCAATTGCATTTCCCCGACGAACAATTCGACATCATCATCGCCAACCACATCCTCGAACATATTCCCGACGATGAAAAAGCGATGAAGGAAATATTCCGCGTACTGAAAAGAAACGGCGTCGCCATCCTGCAAGCGCCCTGGTCAACCAAACTACCCACCACCATCGAAGACCGCTCCATCGCCGACCCCCTTCAACAAGCAAAACTATTCGGTCAAAAAGACCATGTAAGAATATACACCCTGCCCGATTATACCAGCCGCTTGCGCCGTGCCGGCTTCACGGTAAATTGCATCGCGCCCGCTGAACTCGCCCAGTTTCAACAACATGCCATCCAGGAAGGCGAACCGGTGGTGCTCGGTTACAAATGACCAATATGGTTGTCATAAGATAGCCCTCCGCGGTGTAACAGGTTTTGCAAGGCCCGTCTTAGTTGGTCTCCGTGTATTTTTTGAAGTTGTCGAGTATCGCTTGCCAACCGGCTTTTTGAAGGTCGAGCGGATTCTCGCCCTCTGGGTCGAAAGATATAATGACGGCTGTTTTATCCCCGCCTTCCTTTTTGAACAAAGCATCAACCTGCCGGCCATCAGGCATGGTATACGTAAAACTTTCGCCGACTTTTATCGCATCATAGATCGCTTCGAAATCAAAGCCGAAACTGCCGTCTTTCGCTTCCATACGAGCGATATATTTACCGCCTACTCGCATGTCATTTGAAGCCGAAGGACAATGCCAGGAGGGATCGGCAAAATTCCATTTGGTAATTTTTTCCGGTTGGGTATAGTAGTCCCAGGTTTTTTTTGCATCCGCATGTACGGTGGCTGTGATCGTTATTTTTTCACTCATTGTTTTCGCTTTTATTTTTTAGTAGTTGATTCAACTAAATACAGGTGATTCAATTCGTGTAGTTTAACAATTATCTTTTCCTACACGCAATCCAGTCAGTACGCCAAGATCTTCCAATTGTGATAGGTAGGTGCCCGCAGTTTTCTTAACAAGGCCGGCATCTTCTAAAAACTTTCGCATCGAATACGGTTGTCTAAAAACCATTTCAAGTAATTCTTTTGAATATATATCTGGGGTTTTTTCTTTAATGAATATTTCTGCCTGTTTCAATAAAGCTACAATCCCATCTATTTTCTGGTTTTGGCGGCAGGCCGGGAAGATGATTATTTGGTAGATCTCTGTCAACCACTTTACTTTTTTATTAAGGCTGTTAAATGCCCTCGTTTCAATTGTGCGGTCATTTGCCGCCCTTGTTTGTTGCTATCATGTGGATACAGGAAAAAGCCGTATAGTAAAATTATATATATAAGCCGCTCGACTCACCTTTGCTTTATAATAGCCAAAAATAAAAAAGCCGCCTAATCAATTGATTATAAGCGACTTTTGAAGTTGTGGTGTGGGCCGGAATCGAACCGGCGACACAAGGATTTTCAGTCCTTTGCTCTACCAACTGAGCTACCGCACCTTATTCCTGCCTTCGCAACAGGGACGCAAAAATAGGGGAAGATTTCCAATTTTACACATTCTTTACCCTCTTTCTCCCATTAGAATTCTCTGTTCCTCCGAGGCCTCCGTGTGAAACCAACCCTCCGCCGCTGTGTGAAATAACCTGCGGTCTCCACGCGAAACCAACAGAAGGCCAACAGAAAGCCGCCACGCAAAACCACCCCGCGATCTCCCACCGCGGTCTCACATACCGTATTGCGCCAAAAACTTAATCCGCATGATCTTCAACTGCTCCCAGGTAAAATTGCTATCCGCCATCTCCTCCTGCGCTACCTGCAAACTGCTGGTCTCACAACCCTTGAAATAATCCAATATCTCCTCCTGCTCATACTCATCCAGCATCTCATCAATCGCATAATCCAGGTTCAACTTCGTACCACTGGCCGCAATCGTCTCCATCTCCTCCAACAAACTATCCAACCGCAACTCTTTGTTTTTAGCGATCGTTTCCAGCGGAATCCGCTTATCGGTATTCTGGATGATATACACTTTCAACCCGCTCTTGTTTACCACACTCTTCATCACAAAATCATCGGGCTTCTCAATATTATTCTCCTCCACATACTTGGCCACCATTTCCACAAAGGGTTTGCCATAACGCAGGGCCTTGCCCTTGCTCACGCCCTGGCATTTGTCTAGCTCCGCCACCGTGGTGGGATACAAGGTCGCCATATCCTGCAGCGAGGTCTCCAAAAAGATCACAAAAGGCGGCAATCCCTTTTTCTTTGCCTCTTTCTGCCGCAGCTCTTTCAGCATCTCAAACAACTTCTCGTCCACCACCGAAGCCGTGGCATCAGCCGCATCTGCTGCGTCGTCATCGTCATCAGCGCCGTCTTCAAAAATATTATTGAGCACAATCTTGAACGAATGGGGCTTCTTCAGGAAAGCCTCGCCCGTTTTCGTCAATTTCAACAAACCATATTCTTCAATGTCCTTGCTCATCAATCCCGCCAACAATAACTGCCTGATCAACGAACCCCAGTAATGATCGGGTTGCGCCGATCCCACGCCGAACAGCTCGATCGTATCGTGGCGATACATTTTATTCGACGGCGTTAACCGCCCAATCAAAATATTCACCACATAATCGGTATTGAAGCGCCCCTCTAGGTATTTCACCAGCTTCAGCGCTTTCACCGCATCTTCCCGGGCTTCTACCTGCTCTTTCGGGTGCCGGCAATTGTCGCAATGACCACAATTCTCCACCGTCCACGCTTCACCAAAATAACTCAGCAACATTTTCCGCCGGCATACCCCGCTCTCGGCATACGCCACCGTTTCATTGATCAACTGCGCACCCACTTCGCGCTCACTCAAGGGCTTGTCGCGCATCAGGTGCTCCAGTTTGGCCACATCCTTGTGCGAATAATATAAAATGCAATTGCCCTCCAGGCCATCGCGACCCGCGCGACCCGTTTCCTGGTAATAATTCTCGATGCTCTTTGGAATATTATAGTGGATCACAAACCGCACATCGGGTTTGTCAATGCCCATACCGAAGGCAATCGTTGCCACAATCACCTGGGTGTCTTCATTCAAAAACTTATCCTGCCTTTCGGCGCGCAGCTTGCTATCGAGGCCCGCATGATAAGCAACGGCTTTAATGCCATTGGCCACCAACAGGTCGGCCAACTCTTCGGTCGTTTTGCGGTTCAGTGTATAAATGATGCCGCTCTTGCCCTTGTTCTGCACAATATAGCGAACCATATTACGTACAGTCTGCTCCTTGCTGATCTTGGGCTGTATTTCGTAGTAGAGATTATCGCGGTTGAAAGAAGAAATAAAAACAGCGGGATCGCGCAGGTCGAGGTTCTTCACAATATCACTCTGCACTTTTGGGGTAGCCGTTGCCGTTAGGGCGATCACCGGTACCGATGCATTGATCTGCTCCATCATTTCGCGCAAGCGGCGGTACTCGGGGCGAAAATCATGTCCCCACTCAGAAATACAATGCGCCTCATCCACCGCAAAAAAAGAGATCGGCAGGTCGCTGAAAAAACTGAGGTTCTCCGCCTTGGTCAGGGTTTCCGGCGCTACATATAACATCTTGGTATTGCCGCTCTGCAAATCGTCGTGTACTTCGCGGGTTTCTTTCCGCGTAAGCGTTGAATTCAGAAAATGCGCCACATCGTCTTTGCTGCTATAACTGCGCACCAGGTCCACCTGGTTTTTCATCAACGCAATCAAGGGCGATACAATAATCGCAATGCCCGGCATCATCATCGCCGGTAATTGGTAACAGAGGCTCTTGCCACCGCCGGTTGGCATGATCACAAAGGTGTCGCGCCCCTTCATCAGCGACTGAATAATCTCTTCCTGCTTTCCTTTGAATTGAGAAAAACCAAAATGCGTCAGCAAAGCTGCTAAGAGGTCACCATGACCTGCTTTTTTAGCTGCAGCGGCTTTGCTGGTTTTTGTGGTGGCCGGCTTAGCGGCGACGGCAGTTGATTTTCCGGATGATTTTGCCAGTTTTTTGCTGGCTTCAGGTTTCCCGGACTTCCTAGTTGTTGCCATGGAACGATGTTTTCAGACTCACATACAAGCAATCCCTCTTAAGGTACCAAAAAACAGCGACTCTGGAGGGAGGTCCTGAACAGCCGTTTTGGCGGACGGCGAATTTACTCAAAAACCGGCGTTCTACCCGATTCCGACTGTTAATATGGCTTTTAAAGTTAGTTTTGCGGGGCAATAATGAACAGCAGCCAAATACTTGAGATCGCACAACGGACGGTTCGCCTGGAAGCCGAGGCCCTTGCTGCCCTGATTCCCGGCCTCAACAACGATTTCGTTCAAGCCGTGAACGCTGTAAAAGAAACACCGGGCCGACTGGTGGTCAGCGGCATCGGCAAAAGCGCCATCGTGGCCCAAAAAATAGTGGCCACCCTCAATTCCACCGGCACGCCCTCGCTGTATATGCATGCCGCCGATGCCATTCACGGCGACCTGGGCATGATCCAGCGGCACGATATTGTCATGATCGTCAGCAAAAGTGGCGAGAGTCCCGAGATCAAATACCTTGTTCCCCTGATCAAAGGCTTTGGCAACAAACTGCTGGCCATGGTGGGCAATACCCAGTCCTTTCTGGCCAAACAGGCTGATTTTGTGTTGAATACAACCGTTAGCAAAGAAGCCTGCCCCAATAACCTGGCACCCACCAGCTCCACTACCGCCCAAATGGTGATGGGCGATGCCCTCGCCGTTTGCCTGATGGAACTCAGCGGCTTCAATGGCCAGGATTTTGCCCGCTTTCACCCCGGCGGCAACCTGGGCAAGCGGCTCTATATGCGGGTGCGCGACCTGTACACCAGCAATGAACGACCGCTGGTGAAACCCGGCGCCCAACTGAAAGAGACCATTCTCTCCATCAGTAAAAGCCGGCTGGGTATCACCGTTGTTTGTGGCGCGGATAACAGCGTGTTGGGCGTGGTGACCGATGGCGACCTGCGCCGCATGCTCGAACAAAACCAGTCGCTTACCGAGGTCAGTGCGGCCGATATCATGACGGTATCGCCCAAAACCATTGGCCCCGACGAATTGGCCGTGAACGCCTTGGAAACATTAAAAAGACATGATATAACCCAGTTAGTGGTGGTAGAAGAGAACAACCGCTACCTCGGTGTGTTACATTTGCACGACTTAATCAAAGAAGGCCTCTTATAATGAATCAGCACTACTATGTAGCGATTATGGCCGGTGGCATTGGCAGCCGGTTCTGGCCCATGAGCCGTACCGACTATCCCAAACAGTTTCTTGATATTCTGAATACGGGTAAAACCCTGATACAGTGGACCTTCGAGCGCTATGCCGACTTCATTCCCAAAGAAAACATTTATGTAGTTACGTCTGAAGAATACGCCGACATTGTAAAAGAACAACTGCCCGGCCTGCCGGTAGAAAACATCCTGGGCGAGCCTTCCCGCAAAAATACCGCGCCCTGCATCGCTTATATCTCTTTCAAACTCCTGCAGAAAGACCCGAAGGCGAGTCTGATTGTAGCCCCTTCCGATCACCTGATTCTCGACACCATTGCGTTCAAAAAAGTTTGTCTCGAAGCCCTGAGTTTCGTCAACAAACACAACGCGTTCATAACACTCGGCATCAATCCCACGCATCCCAATACCGGCTACGGCTATATCCAGTTTGAGCAACACGCCGTTTCAGACAACGTGTACAAGGTGAAAACCTTCACGGAAAAGCCCAACCTCGAATTGGCCAAAACCTTTGTAAGCAGTGGCGAGTTTCTCTGGAATGCCGGCATTTTTGTTTGGCAGGTAAAAAACATCATTTCGGCTTTTGAACAGTACCTGCCCGAGATTCACGAACTCTTTAATGCAGAAAAAGAACAGTTCAACACGCCGGGCGAAAAAGCCGCACTGGAGCTGATTTATCCGCAATGCACCAATATTTCGATCGATTTTGGCATCATGGAGAAGGCGAATAATGTGTACGTCATTCCCTCTTCTTTTGGCTGGAGCGACCTGGGTACCTGGAATAGTGCCTACGATAATTTCGACAAAGACTACCTCGACAATGCCGTTGCCGGCAACAATGTGGTGGTAATTGATGCCACCAAGTGCATGGTGCATGTTCCCAACGAAAAACTGGTCTTGCTACAGGGACTCGACGATTTTATAGTGGTGGATACCAACGATGTTCTGCTGGTTTGCCAAAAATCAAAAGAACAGGAAATCAAAAACTACGTTACCGAGGTGAAGAGGAAAAAGGGGGAAAGGTATCTTTAGTGCCGCCCTTTATACTGTTTTTACCAGTAATATTGCATAAGCCCTCGGTCATTACCGAAACCCGTCCGCCAGAACAACTGCTGCTCTTTGTACAAAACGGATGTAATGACAAGATACAATTACGCCTCAGGCGCGCCCTGGGAAGATCGCGTTGGCTACAGCCGCGCCGTAAAAGTGGGAAATACCATTGAAGTAACTGGTACCGTTGCCCTCAACGAGCACAACGAGGTGGTGGGCGCCGGCGATGCCTATGCCCAAACAAAATTTATACTGGAAAAAATTGCCAAAGTGCTGGAAACGGCCGGCTCAAACGTCAAAGATGTGGTTCGAACCCGGTTATTCGTGACCGATATCAGCCGCTGGGAAGAATATGGCCGGGCGCACGGCGAGGTTTTCCGGGATATTCGCCCCTGCACCACGATGGTGGAAGTGAAGGCGCTGATCGCTCCCGAATACCTGATCGAAATTGAAGCAACTGCTATACTTATCAGTTAATTATAAAGTGTACTCTTCATCATGCAGAAACAGATCGCTTACTTTGACAACCTGGTTGAGTCTTTCAAAAATACCTCCGGCGCCCCTGAACCAAAATCACCGCATTTCGACTTGGTACGTTTTGAAGACTTTCCGAATCGAATCCAAGACGGCGCCGGCAACCCTTTTCGCCTGAACGCTTTTGTAATTGGTTTGGTGACCGGTGGCAGTTTTGAACTGAATATCTCCAACCAGGTTTTTAAAGTAGAAAAAGGTGCCCTGTATTTTACTTCTCCCTGGCATATTCGCCAATATGCGAATGTGCACGATTGGCAGGGTTATCTTCTCTTCTTCACGCCTGATTTTATTTTTCAATACCCGCAAGGCGAATATATTTTCCGCGAATTCCGCTTCTTCCATACCGAAAACGGATTGCTGGTAACGCCCGACAGCGCACAAAGCGAAAAACTCTTAACCGACCTCAACCAGATGTACGCGCTGTTACACAGCGAACATCCCGAGCGGCTCAAGATGCTGTATCACTACCTCAATATTTTCCTGTACGAATGCAAATCGATGTTTGTGGCCGATACGCCGGCCATTAGCAATGGCAAAGACAGCACGCTCAACAATTTCCTGCAATCGCTGAACAATTATTTTATCGAACTCAACAAGGGCAAAAAAGACAAGGCCCTCACCTTAAAATATGTAGCCAACGAATTGCACCTGCATCCCACCTACCTGAGCAACCTGCTGAAACAACAAACCGGCAAAACAGCGGCGCAATTGGTGCGGGAGCGACTGATCCTCGAAGCCCAGTCCTTGTTAAAAAATACAGATATGACCGTGGCCGAAGTGGCTTACTATCTGCACTTCAAAGACAATTCGAATTTTGCGAAATTCTTCCGGCACCAGGTCGGCGCCAGCCCATCTGACTACCGCGAACATGCCCGCAGTTCACAAAGCTGATGCTTATTTTTGCCGGATGTCAGTCATTCCCGACAAACTGCCGTTTGTAGGCACCACCATCTTTACCACTATGAGTGCCCTGGCTACAGAAACGGGCGCGATCAACCTGGGACAAGGCTTTCCCGATTTTTCCATGAGCCCGGTGCTCACCGATCTCGTTTGCCAGGCCATGCGCGATCAGCACAACCAATATGCGCCTATGGCGGGATGGCTGCCGCTGCGCGAAGCCATCGCCGAAAAGATTGATTTTCTCTATGGCGCCCGCGTTAACCCAGCCACAGAAATCACTATTACGCCCGGCGGCACCTATGCCATCTATACGGCCCTCACTTGCTTGTTGCAGCCGGGCGATGAAGTGATCGTATTTGAGCCGGCGTATGATTCTTATATACCGAATATTGTAGTGAATGGCGCCAAGCCCGTATTGATTCCGCTGACCGATCAATTCCGCATCCCCTGGCAACAGGTTACTGCGGCTATTACCGAAAGAACCCGTGCCATCATCATCAACTCGCCGCACAATCCCACCGGCACCATTTTGCACGACGATGATATCGCGGCGCTGCAACAACTTATACAAGATCATCCGCTCTATATCATCAGCGATGAAGTGTATGAACACCTCGTGTTCGACCAACAGCCGCATCGGTCTATTCTTGCGCATCCTGTTTTGCGGGCACGTGCCTTTGTCTGTTTTTCTTTCGGCAAAACCTATCACTGCACCGGTTGGAAAATCGGCTATGCAGTTGCACCACCCGCACTTAGCAGCCTGTTTAGAAAACTGCACCAGTTCAACTGTTTTAGTTGCCACACACCGGTACAAGTGGCCCTGGCAACTTATTTGCAGCACCGGGAAGCCTATCTCGAACTGGGCAAGACCATGCAGGCCAAACGCGATTATTTTTTATCACTCCTGCAAAACAGCCGCTTCGATTTTCTGCATTCGGGCGGCAGTTATTTTATATGCGCCCGCTACCATCGCATCCATGATGGGAATGATGCGGCTTTTGCCGAATGGCTAACCCGACAACACGGCGTGGCCACCATTCCCCTTTCTGCTTTTTATCAGCAGAAAACCGATAGCAAACTGATTCGCTTTTGTTTTGCAAAAGCTGACTCAACCCTTGAATTGGCCGCAAAAAAACTGTGCGCCGTCTAAATATTGCCTATGCGTCACCTGGTTAAAACCTATCAGCTCTTTTTAGATTACCTGAAAAAACGGCTGAGCAGGTTGCAATTCATGATGTATGCCGCGGTTATCACCGGACTAATCGCCGGCCTCGCCGCAGTACTGCTGAAAACCCTGGTTCATTTTGTGGGCGAATGGATCAAACGCCCGGGCAAACCCGACCTGGTTTATCTTTTGTTTCCAACCCTTGGTTTAATACTCACTGTTTTTATCACCCGTCGTTTTTTTAATGGCCTGCTCCAAAAAGGCATTGGCATGGTGCTGCGCGCCATCGCCGGCAAAGCCGCGTATATTCCGCTGGCCGATACCTATAAACATATTGTTACCAGTTCCATGACAGTGGGACTCGGCGGATCGGTTGGTTTGGAATCACCCATTGTGGCCACGGGCGCAGCCATTGGTTCCAATACCGCGCGACTAAACGGCATGGAATACCGCGAACGCACCTTGCTGATTGCCTGTGGGGCCGCTGCCGGCATTTCGGCCGTATTCAATGCCCCTATTGCGGGTGTGATCTTTGCCATTGAAGTGTTGCTTACTGAAACCGTTGTCAGTTATTTTATTCCGCTGATGATCGCTTCGGTTACCGGCGCCCTCTGTTCTAAAATCATTTTGCAGGAAGAAACCCTTTTCAATTTCCGCCTGCAACAGGCTTTTGATTACCACAATGTGCCCTTTTATATTTTACTCGGATTTGCCGCCGGTTTTATTTCGCTTTACTATTCCAGAACCTTTAAGAAAGTAGAGCGCCGCATCCACGATTTGCAAGTGAAACCTTATACCCGCGCAGTTATGGCAGGCGCGCTGCTGGTGGTATTGCTCTTTGTTTTTCCGCCGCTGTATGGCGAAGGGTATGACACCATTCGTTTACTGGCCAATGCCAACCAGCAATTGATTACCGACAAATTTCTTGGCCGGCACCTGCTCAACGGCTGGGGACTCATCGCCTTTGCCGGTGCCATTATTTTGATGAAACCCGTGGCGGCCGGTATCACCCTCGGTGCCGGCGGAAACGGCGGTAACTTTGCCCCCTCGCTGTTTGTCGGCGCCTACCTTGGTTTTTTCATCAGCCGCCTGGCCAATGCCAGCAAATGGTTACAGTTGCCCGAAGGCAATTTCAGTTTGGTAGGAATGGCAGGCGTACTAAGCGGGGTGATGTATTGTCCGCTGACCGCCATCTTCCTCATTGCCGAAATCACCAATGGGTACGAATTATTCATTCCGCTGATGATTGTTTCGGCCATTTCCTATTTTATCGTCCGCAATTTTGAACCCTATTCGATGGAGACCCGGCAATTGGCCCTGGAGGGACAGATTTATACGCATCGCAAAGAAGACAATATTTTGTTCGGCCTCCGCCCGCTTGATTTTTTGACCGAAGAATACCAGACCATCGACCAAGACAAACGCCTGAACGACCTGGTAGAGCTGATCAAAAAAAGCAAACACAATATCTATCCCGTGGTGGATGCCGATCACCGTTTTGTGGGTATTGTTGAACTCAACGATGTCAAAAAGCAATTGTTCGATACCGCCGCTTTCTGGAAAACAACGGTTCGCTCGATCATGAAGCCAGCGCCTGAAATCATCCTGGCCGACGAGCCCATGAAAAAAGTCATGGAAAAAATGGACCTTACCCAAAGCTGGTACCTGCCGGTACTCGATGCCGACCGCCGTTTTCTGGGCTTTATCTCCAAATCACGGATTTTTGAAAAGTACCGGGCGTCGCTTGCGTCACAAACCGATCTGTATCAATCAGATAGCAGCAACTGACAAATTTAGCCTTTTAATGTCATTCTAATTTGGGCGCCCCAACCCCGGGGCGGGTAATTTGTTACTTTAGTACCGATCAATTCTCTGCATATGTCTGATATCAGCATTTTATTGGTGGAAGATGAAAAGAAAATCGCCGAAACCCTGAAAAAGGGATTGGAAGAACAGCAATACGCCGTTACCCTGGCCTATGATGGCGCCATCGCGCGCAAGCTTTTCGACAACCACGATTATGACTTCATCATCGCTGACATCAACCTGCCGGGCATGAACGGTTACGAACTGTTGAAATACGTGCGATCCACCAACCAACAGGTACCTGTATTAATGCTGACTGCACTCGGCAGCACCGAAGACAAAATTGAAGGGTTCAATAAAGGGGCAGATGACTATATTGTAAAGCCATTTGACTTTGCTGAACTCGTGGTGCGCATCAGGGCTTTGCTGAAAAGAACGCAGTCGGTTCATACCATCGGAAAAAATATTCGCGTAAACGATCTGGTCATCAACTTAGATAGCAAAGAGGTTTCGCGGGCAGGCAATCCGATCCAGTTAACGGCGAAAGAATTCCAGTTGCTGGAATACATGATCAAAAACAAAAACCGGGTGGTGTCAAGAGCCGATATCGCACTGAATGTTTGGGATATCGATTTTGACACCGGCACCAATGTGATTGACGTGTATGTAAACTTTCTCCGCAAAAAAATTGACCGCGACTACGACCAGAAACTGATCCACACGCAGGTAGGCATGGGCTATGTGCTGAAAGAAAGCGTTTGACGTGACCATCCGCACTAAAATCACCTTGCTATTCACCTTTCTGGTGGCAATATTGCTATTGCTGACCGCCTTCTCTGTTTATTATTTTTCCACCCTGCAACGCGCTGCCAACTTTGAAACAAGATTGTATGGCCGTTCACACAATGTGGCGCAACTGTTTCGCCTGTTCGGCGATTCCAGCCAGCGAATTCTAACCAGCATTGACTCCAGCAATTCGCAGTTTTATACCCGCAAATCTGTGCACATCTATAGCAGCAACAACCGGCGACTCTATGTATATAACAGCCGGCCCGAAGATGAGTTCCTGTTATCAGACGAACAGTTGCGGTATATTATCGGCAAGGGCGAAACGGCTTTTCGACTGGGCGATCGCGATGCTTTTGGCCAGTACGAAAAAAATGCACCTACACCCTTTGTGGTGGTGGTGGCGGCAGAAGATACCGACGGACAAATATGGCTTACCCACCTGCGCAAGATCCTCATCGGCTCCTGGTTTGCCGGTACCCTGTTGAGCATGGCAACGGGTATTTTGTTTAGTCGCCAGTTGGTGCGGCCCATCACCTCCATCATCGAAGAAGTGCAAAATATCAGCACCCATAACCTTAGCCAGCGCATTTATGCGGGCAGCGGCCAGGACGAATTGTTTCAACTCGCTAACACGTTCAACGACCTCCTCAACCGGATGCAGGAATCTTTCATCACGCAGCGTCGATTTATCTCCAACGCTTCGCATGAATTGTCTACACCACTCACGTCGATTTCCTCACAACTGGAAGTGACCTTGCAGAAAAAAAGAGCGGAAGAAGAATACCGCGCAGTATTGGTCTCGATACAAGAAGATGTGCAGCAGATGCGCCAGCTCACCAAAAGCTTGTTGGAAATTGCGAAAACAGGACACAAGGGCAGCATTGAGCTCGACGAAGTCAGGTTGGATGAAGTGCTGTTGAAATCGGTTGCTGCGGTGAAAAAACTTTCGGCCGAATACCAGGTAGCGCTTCATTTTGAGGGCTTTCCCGAAGACGAAAAAGAGTTCATGGTATTCGGAAACGCCGATCTCTTGTTCAGTGTTTTTTCCAATGTTATTGAAAATGGTTGCAAATATTCACCCGACCACAGCAGCTGGGTATTGCTCCGGTTTTCTGAAACCAATATCCAGGTGGATGTAATCAACAAAGGCAATCCGATTGAACAGGAAGAGATCGAAGAGATCTTTCAGCCTTTTTACCGCGCGGCCAAAACAAGTCACGAAAAAGGATTTGGACTCGGCCTGGCCCTGGCCCGCCGCATCATCCATATACACAAGGGACAAATTAATGTGTTGTCTGCTGATACTGAGGTCACCACGTTCCGAATTGAGTTGCCCACCCTCGATTGCTTCCGGATTTAATTTGCTTTTAACCGCCGTTTGTTGAGTGCTTGGCCAATAGGGCACAAATTTACCGGGTGGAAAGAATCGTTCACCAGATATTGGTTGTGCTCGATGACTTCGATCGTTGTGGAAACCAGTTGACGCAGGCTATCCAGCTCGCGAATCTGTTGAACAGTGATATCCACTTGTTACATGTATTGCGACCCGGCTGGGCAGCCAACCGACGCCAACAGGCTACCGCGCAACTCCGCGAAATACAAACCAGGCTGATTCCGCAACTGGGCAAGGGCCATCTATTGCATAGCCAATGCGCTACCACTGATCCGCACAAATTCATTTTGCACTATTGCGAACGCTACGTGATTGACCTGGTCATGCTGCAGCAACACCGACCGCGTCCCTGGAGTCGTTTGTTTTTCAAATTGAATATTGAAAAGCTCGCCAAAGAATTGAGTTGTCCGCTGATCAATATTCCCGCCAGTCACCAGCCCGGTCATTTCAAAAACATTATTCTACCGGTTACTGACCAGTTGCCTTTGCGCAAAATGCATTTCGCTTCCTTTCTGACCGAGCAACAGGAAGCAACTGTTTTTCTGGTGGGCGAACAAACTTCTCATTTACTCGAAAGAACAAAACAATTGCTGGCAGAGAACACCCAATTATCCATTGCGTTTTTGCCGGCGGATAACAACAATATAGCGCAGGCTTCTCTTCGATATGCGCGCGAACTAGGGGCTGACCTGATTTTGGTGGAAGCGGGCACCGAAAGTCGCCTGCCTGGTTTTTTGAACAGGTTGTTCGAACGATTTTTATTTTCTGCTTCACCCGTTCCCGTCATGGCGGTGTAAGCAGCAACAAGATGGTTTTTTGTATGTTGGTTTTTTGGGTATGAGGCAGTCAGCGCAAGACTGCCTCTCTTTTTTCGCGATACAGCTTTAGGTGAAATAGCTTTATGCGATATAGCCCAGCAGCAGGCAAATACCTACAATCACGGGCGAAGGCAGTTTCGAATACAACAACAAGGCCCAGGTACCGGCAATCACCATCACATTCATAAAGCCATGTTCGGTCCATTCATGCAGCGAAATATCTTTCAACATATACACGCAGGAGGCGATCAAAATACCCACCACGGTTGCGTTGATGCCTTCCAGGGCTCGAAACACCACCGCATATTTTTTCAGGTTGTTCCAGATCGGGAAAAAGAACAAGACAAGAAACAAGCTGGGCAAAAAAATCGCCACCGCTCCAATAATACAACCCGCAACCTGCCAGCCCGTGCCGCGGTCGCTCATGGCAATGCCCCCCATAAATGAGGCAATAGAAAACACGGGGCCAGGTATGGCACGCACCATACCTGCGCCGGTATAAAATTCATCGCGGTTTATTTTAACAACATTGGGGTTTTCGCGAACCACTTTATCTGACTCCGGCCTGATCACAAACTGTTCATACATCATCGCCACTAACATTTGTCCGCCGCCAAACACCAGGCTCCCAAAACGATAGGTATTCTCAAACAGGTTGATTGGTCGTCGATTCGGCCAGTCTTGCTTACGCGCTTGTTCACTGAGCAAACCCGCCAACGCAAAAACCACCAGGAACAACCAGATATTGCTCCATTTAATTTTTTGTGGCTTTTCATGCACTTGCGGAATTCTTCGATCGCTGAGATTGGTCACAAAGCCACCCACAATAATCAGCAGGGGAATCATCCAGGGTGCTTTGAAAAAAGCAAAAGTGAGTGCCCCGGTCATGACCATGATTACGCGTGTAATGGTATTGTGAATTGACATCCTAAACGCCATCATCGACGCATAGGCCAGAAAACCGATGGTCATAGGCGCGATATACCTAAACAAATTGCTTTTGGCCGACTGGCTGTCGAAATAGCGTACCAGAAAACTCAGGCCACCCATTAATATACAGGCGGGTAAAATCCAAATCAACAAAGTGAGAACAGCCAACGGTATGCCGCCGCGTTTGTAACCGATTAGCGTCACCACCTGTGTGGAAGATGCGCCGGGCAGCAATTGGCAGAAGGCATTGTATTCAACCAGTTCCTCCTGGCTGAGGTCGCGCCGGCGATGCACAAATGTTTTCAGCATCATACTAAAATGACCCTGCGGTCCGCCAAAAGCGGTCAGGCTATACATCAATACAGCCTTTAAAAACGGAACATGCCGCATGAGGACCATGGCGATAAAATTATTTAATTATTACCGGCTACAGAGTTTATTATAAGCACAATGGACACATTTTTCCACCAGGTTGGTTTGGTTGAAAGGTATGGACGGATCGAATATTTCTACAATGACTTCCATCAGTTTTTCCCAAATCGCTGCTTCATACTGCGCGAAAGCAAGATGGTCTATTTTTTCTGGGGTGCCTGTCTCCTTCAACACAAATTGCCAGGAGAAGTCTTCGGGCGATTTACCCATGGCCCGTACATCATAGATACCGGTTTCTACCGAAATTTTTTCCCGCTCCTCCCGCTGCAATACCCAGGCATATACCAGGGTCTGCAAGGCTGCTTTATTGCGTTGGGGGTTCTCCCGGTCAAACATAGACGCTATCGACTGAATCTTTCTTTCGTCGGCGCCGGTTTTATAGTCGATGATGCGGTACACGCCTTCCTTCCAGTCAATCCGGTCAACATATCCCCCCAACCAGATCATTTCTTTTTTCCCACTAACGGTGATGGGTACCTGCACCGCGAGCTGCCTTTCCATCGACACCAGTGAAAATGGCGCGTAGACCTCATCAACCGCCAATACCTTTTTTGCGTAGCTGGCAATAATCTCCCGCAAAACCAGGAAGCTTCCGCTAAACACAAAGGGTTTATCTGTTCCGGTTAGTACTTCACTGAACGCTTTGTCCAACGCTGTTGGCAGTTGCGCCCGCATGTATTGAATGTCGGCCTTATCGACCTTCTCCCTTTTTTTCTGTGTCACCAGATCGGTATACAAATTCTCCAGCACCCGGTGAAAAATGGTACCCACTGTTTTCGCATCGAGCTCGGTCAGAAAAACCTCGGGCTCTTTTATTTCAGCGAGCTGACTAAAATAGAATTTCAGTCGGCAGTCAAGATAGTTATTGATGGCTGTGGGCGTTAGCTTCTTGTGCACATTGGTAAACCGTTTCAACAAACCCAACACCGGCTCCGTTTTTTCCACCTGGATGGCTTCTTTCCAATACGCTTTCAATGGAATTGAAACCTGTTTCTTCACCAGGTCCATCTTGGTTTCATAGGCCAGTTGCGCCAAAAAGCGACTGGGCTCGCCGGTGCTCTGGTCGGTGACCAGGGTATTATAAGTCATCCACGCCCTCGACGACCGCTGCAACAAACGATAAAACACATACGCAAAAATGCTGTCCTGGTTTTCAAGCACACTTAATTGGTAAGCGCGTCGAATGCTGTCGGGCAAAAAAGTAGGCGCAGCCGACCGCTTTGGCAAAATGCCGTCGTTCACCTGCAGCAGGATATACTGTTCAAAATCGAGTCCGCGGCTCTCTAACAAACCCATGATCTGGAGCCCTTCCAGCGGTTCGCCTTCGAGCGGAACCGATAAACTGAAAAGACTCATTTGAATTGTGTCGGCCACGAACCCGATCGACAAGTGCTGACTGAATGTTGACAGCAGTCCTTCCAAGCGGTTCAGTTGTTGCCAGGCGGCGGTGGCCAGCTGTCGTAGCATGTCTGTTTGTCGCGCTTTATTGCCGGCACCCGACCACCATTGCAACAGGTTCCGGATGCCATCGAACAAGGCCATGGGGTCGGTTAGCGGTGTAAAAATTTTTTGCAACAGTGGATCGCCTGTTGCCAGCAAGGCCGATACCGGTATGCGAATACTAACTTCTTGCTGTAGCTGCTTGCGCAGCGCCACCGCCGGCTCGTATGCCTGTAACCAGGGATGTTCCAGCAACTGAAACACTGGTTCGTAAAAAACATATTTGTTCTGCTGCTGTGCAGCGCCCACTGCATATTTTAAATAGGCCAACACGAGTGGGTAGATCACCGATCGTTTCAACGCATAGCCCATGGTGATATTGACCTTTATACCCGGCGGTAACGACTGCAGCACCGGCTCTAATTGGCTTTCATCGGCCAGCAACAGGGCCGTTTTTTCGGGATGCGTTTTCAGGTCTTCAATCTCTGCCAATAGTTGTGGCACCAGTCCCGCCTGCGCCGCATCACCCTCCACCATCAACACTTCAATGCGCTTCTTTGATGACCTGATGGTATCGCCTGCCGCCAGTTCGTTGCCAAAAAGCTGCAGGTTGCGCCTGATGAAGCGTCCCGCCTCCTGCAAGGGGTCATCGATATAATGCAGGTCGGCATCAAAATAAAACAAGGCACGACCCGCTTCTTTATAGTTTGTAAAAATTTTTTGCTCCGACTGGTTCAGGGCGTTAAAGCCCACAAAAGCAATATGACTATAGGCCGCATCAAAATCGGTCTTGTCGTGCTGGCCGGCTGCCAGGGCCCGGTACGCAGTGCCAGTGTCGATCAATCCCTGCTTTGCCAGTTTTTCCGAAAATCGGTTATAGATGGCCGGTAGTTTCTCCCAGAGCCGGATGAATTTTTCTTGCTGCCGACTCATCCGGTGAATGGAAAAACTCGACCAGAATCGCTCGAGGTAACGCTGCTGTTCTTCGGTCAGGTAATCGAGCCCGGCCGAGAGCTCACCCATGGCCCTTAGGTTCGCATATACATCACCGATAGACGCACCGTTGGCTTCCAGTTCAGTAAAATCATTCAACAGAATTTCGCTGAAATTGAAAAAATCTTCAAAACGGTTGTTATAGGGCTCATTGGCTTCGCTGAATACTTCTTCGTACGCTTCGAAGAGCAGGAACCGCGACACCAGTTTGTCGGCCGGTAAACGATGGGTGGAAGAAAAGATGAATTCGTGGATCGTCATCATCGGCGGACTCCATATCGGTTCTTCAATCAGTTCGCCCAGCCATTTGCGTAAATAAATCGCTGGACGTTTATTCGGAAACACAAATGCCACCCGGCTCAGGTCTTTTCCGAAACGCTTGTATGCATGTTCCGCTACCTCATATAAAAAAGCATTTGCCGGCATCAGTTGAATAGGTTTCCTTGTTGACGAGGTAATTGCTGCAAGGGCACCAGGGTTTCCTGCAAGCCGTAATATAGATATGCCTGTACCGCGGGGAAGCCCATTTGCTCCAGCAGGGCCTTGTATTCTTCCAGTTGCCGGGCATGCGCGGCTGTGGCCATGCGGGTAAACTTAAAATCGATCAAAATGGTTTCCTCCGCATTGTAAAAAACTTTATCGGGCCGGCGCACTTCGCCGCCTTTTAATAATATCGGTTGCTCGCTGATTACTTTGTATTGACCCTTGTACCATTTGGCAAGTGCGGGTTGTTGCAATACTTTTTCCAGCCGCGCTCGCAGGTCCGGTAATTGTTCGTCTGTCAGTAAGCCCTCGTTGCGCATTGTTTGTAATATGGTATCCATCTCCCGGTGGTGCGGAATGCGTTCCAGCGCCAGGTGCAATAATTTGCCGCGGGTTTGTTCAGGCGATGCGGCCGTTTCCAACAACCATTCATCCGGTGCGGGGGCTTCAAGTGCAGCCACGGCAGTGCCCGCGGTTCTCGGCGCCAGGAAGATAGTATTGGTTTCTTCTTTGTTCTTATGGGCGATAGGTATGTATGGTTGTAGCCAGGCCGAATCAGTAAATGGTATCGCTGCAAAATAATCGGCACTAGGGCTGTTATTATAACCCGTAATGGTCGCCAACAGGTTGCCGACGGTGCTGATCTTGTTTGCTTTTGCCGGCGGCTCCGGTGCGTAGATGCGCAGTTGTCGCCTTGCCCGTGTAAAGGCCACATATAATAAGTTCAGCGCATCCATGATCGATAACAATTGTTCTTCCTGGTAGTCGATCGCGAAGCGGGTTTGCCGCAAGGCCGATGACAGGCGTATCGGCACCCATTCGAGCGGACCATCATTTTTATATTGACACCAGATATTTCCTTTGTCGTTTTCCAATTCCCAATTGGCAAAGGGCAATAACACCGCATCAAAAGCCAGGCCCTTTGCTTTGTGGATGGTCATTACCTGTACTGCCGCACTGCCGCCAACGGAGGGCAAGGCTTTCGAGATAGTATCGTCCTGCCACCAGTCAAGAAATTCCCTGTAGGTCGACTTTCCGTTTTTGGAAAAACCATTCACCAAATCGCGGAAGTGTAAGAGGAAGGCCTGCTCGGTGGTCCACCGGTCCAATTCGAAAATGCGGAACAAGATTTCCGTCGCATCGAACAGGGAAGCCCATCGGAGGCTTTCTTCCTGGCGGGTAAAGGCTTCGGGCAGGAAGTTTTTTGTGTTGTCTTTGTTCAATCGATACAGGGCGGGGTCAGACAAATCCTGCTGCAGCCGAACTGCATTGGCCTGTATCAATTCTGCGCGCGCGAGTTTGTTATCGGGGTTGTATAAATAGGCGATCGCGGCCATCAGCAATTGAATAGCCGGTGAGTTATCGAGTTGCAACGCATCGGCCGATAAAATGGGGTATTGGCAACGCGCTGCTGGTTGTTGCTGGTATTGCAACAGGGTATCGATGATGTACCGGGCTTCGCGGTTGTTGCGAGTAAGCAGCGCGATGCCGCCGGGTTGGATGCCCTGATCAAGGATCATCGTTTCAATGTCGAGTGCAACTTGCGAGAGCACCGGTTCCTGCCAATCGTTCGACCGGCTGCGTCCGGGGTTGAAAAAGCGGATGGCTACCGCGCCGCCCGGCAAGGCACTGGCAGGAACAGCCTGTGCGGTTTCCTGGTAGGCATCGGTGATCATGGAGAAATAATGTGTGTCGCGCAGGCGCTGCAACAGCGCTTCATCTGCCAGGTTCTGCATCTCACTGTTGAACTGTGCCTGCAAAATGGCAGGGGCTGCTGCAAAAAATGCATTGTTGAAAGCGATGATCTCGGGGGCGCTGCGGTAATTTTCCTGCAGGCTGCCCTCGAAAATTTGTTCGGGGAGATAGCCTTTTTTGGCGCCGGATAAAAGGAGTCGCCAGTCGCCATTGCGCCAGCGATAGATGGCTTGTTTTACATCGCCCACCAGCAGGTTGAAATGACCCGATGCAATGGATTGTTCGAGCAGGGGTTTAAAGTTTTCCCACTGAAAACTACTCGTGTCCTGGAATTCATCCAATAGAAAATGATGAAAACGGTTGCCTGTTTTTTCAAAAATAAACGGCGCATCGTTGTCGCGCGTAAGTTCGCGCAACAGGCTATGGGTATCACTGATGAGTAGGCTATTGGTTTCCCGGCGATAATCACCCAGTTGATCAGCCAACACCCGCAACAGGTTTAGGTTGTCGATGTTTTTGAATACCGCGGTTTGGGTATTGTATTCAACGCTGTTTTCTTCGAAATATCGGATGGCTTCCCGCAGTTTGGCGTTTAGGGTGGGATAGACCGCTTCTATTTTTTCGCGTACGTTGTTGTTGACCGTTTTGGTGGACCACTGGCTGAGGTTATCGACGGTGCTCATGGTGGTTTGCGTAGGCGCCTCCAGGTTGCCGTTGGCGAGTTTATTGAAATAGTTGGGAAAGCTCTTGTTGCCGTTTTTGAAATCGGTTATCTCGAGGCCATGCTGTTGAATAATGGCCAGGCCCTCTTCGCCCAGTGATTGCATCTTATTTTCATACACGGCGCTGGCTTGTTTCAAACCCTGGCGCAATTGGCTGAACACCGCATCGGGGTTTTCTATCTGTCGCAGGTTTTCTTCAAAAAGGGTAAATCTTTCTTTGAATATTTCATTGGCCAGGTCCAGCATGGTTTTGGAGAAATCCCAACTCTGGCCTGCATCGATTCTTTCTTCAGCCAGGTCGATCAACCAGCCCAGCAGGTGCTGGTTGCTGTCGATCAGTGAATACATTCTTTCAGCCAGTTCCTGTTTAACCAGGTTGCTGTTGAGTTGTAATTCATAGCCGGCGTTCAGGCCGATTTCAAAAGCAAAAGCGCGAATGATCTGCTGCACAAAACTATCGATGGTGCCCACCGCAAAGCGGGAGTAGTCGTGCAGTATGTGCCGGTAGATTTCATCTGCTTTTTGCTGGAGCAGTGGACCCTGCAATGCCGGGTTTTTTTCGCGAATGATCTGCGCGTATAAACTCTCTTTTCCTTCGGCCAGGCTTTTCAATTCACCGAGTATCCGGCTCTTCATTTCTTCAGTGGCCTTGTTGGTAAACGTGACCGCCAGTATTTCGCGGTATTTATAAGGATGCTCAAATAACAAGAGCAGGTAACGGGAGGCAAGCAAAAAGGTTTTTCCCGAACCGGCGGATGCCCTGTAGATATGAAGCGGCTGATCGTTCATTGGAAAAATCAAATTAGCATTTTTACGCAGAATACATCGTCATTGCTTTTCTTTGACGCAGAAACTTTTACATGGATTGGAACCATTGTTTTTCGCACCGACGTTTTGGGCAGGATTATATTTCTGCAGCCCCGCGCACGCCCTATGAAAGAGATTACGATCGACTTATTTTTTCTTCTGCCTTTCGGCGGCTGCAAGATAAGACACAGGTGTTTCCGCTGCCGGGACCAATTCTTGTGCACAATCGCTTAACGCATTCACTTGAAGTAGCCAGTGTGGGCCGGTCACTGGGCAAGATCGTGGGAGAGGAGATGATCAAACAACTGGGGTCGACCTTGCGCGAGGAAGCGCGCAGTTTTTACCAGGTCGATCTGGGCAGCGTGGTAGCCGCGGCTTGCCTGGCACATGATATTGGCAATCCTTCTTTTGGCCATTCCGGCGAAGCGGCCATCTCGACTTATTTTTTGGAACAGGCCAATGTTTCCTTACAGGGAGAAACCCTGGCGAATCATTTCAACAAAGCCGAGTGGCAGGACCTCACCCATTTTGAAGGCAATGCCAACGCGCTTCGCATACTCACGCACCATTATGGCAACCGGCAGAAAGGAGGCTTTCAGCTAACCTATTCTACTTTGGCCTCCATTGTAAAATACCCGGGCGAATCATTGGCGGCAGATGGCAAAACCCTGCTGACAAAAAAATACGGTTTCTTTCAATCGGAGCTGGCTGCTTTTGCCGAGATAGCATCGGTTTTGCAGATGCCGCGTTTGCAGGAAAATCCCTTGCTCTACCAGCGACATCCTTTCGTTTTTCTGGTGGAAGCGGCCGATGATATTTGTTACCGCGTAATCGATTGGGAAGATGCGCACCGGCTTGGTATTATTGAATCTGCCACCGCAATCGATTTGTTACTTAATTTATTGAGGGCACTGCGTCGGGAGAATATGGATCGCATTCAAAACATTCTCGATGCATTGGGGAATGATCCGCGCGAACAACTCGCTTTTCTGCGCGCACAATGCATCAACTACCTGGTCATACACTGTGCAGAAGTGTTTATGAACAACGAAAAAGCTTTACTAACGGGCAGGTATAACCGCTCTTTGCTCGAGGGCATTGACGACGAAGCGCGGCAGGCTTTGGACGCGATCAACCAGGTAACCATCCGCAAAATTTATAACCATGAAACCGTGGTGCGCATTGAACTGGCCGGGTATGAAGTGATGCGATCGCTGCTGTCGGCTTTTATTCCGGCCGTGTTGTCGCCCGCGCCCAGCCACAAAGACAAAAAACTCTTGCAACTGCTACCGGCACAATATCGGCTGGCAGGGACGGGCGCTTATGAAAAGGCTTTGTCGGTGATCGATTTTGTGGCGGGCATGACAGATTCTTATGCGATGGAATTGTACAAAAACCTGCGGGGGATTAGTTTACCGACGCATACTTAATTGGCTGGCAGGGCAGTAGCCTGTAAGCGCCAATAGCCGAAAAAGGCAATTTTTGCTGTGTGTCTAAAATACGATGGGAGATGGATAGCAGCGCGAGCGGCTGGGGCATGCCATGCTTATGGTAATAGGGCAACCGGTCGATGGCATTTGTGTTGGCGTTTCTGTCAAGATTAAACAGCAATTCGGCCGTGTGCGAGTTTGCTTGCGGTGGGGTCGACTAATGGTTGAGTCGGCGCATGAAATCAATGGGCGAATTGTTGTGGTAAACCAGTGGGCGAGCCAGTGCACTAAGTCGATTTATGTGTAACGACCGTCCTCATCGGACCTCGTTTTAGGTATTCAAAAAATTTGCAATTGATTGATTATAAGCTATTTATAGTATCTGTTTGCTTCAATTTCTAGCCTCACCGGCTCGGGCACCAGGAATTTAATATCCTGGTTTTCTTTGATCATTTGCCGGATAATGGTGGCAGAAATATCAAGCAGGGGGGCATTCACAATGGTCGTCTTTTCGCTGTAGGGGCTCACCAGAAAACCGGGACGCTGGTATACATAGATGGGATATCGCGCCAGCAAGACGGGTGCGTTTTTCCATTTTTCAATGTTTTGGTACCCATCGCTTCCCATCACAATGGAGAATTGGTGTTGCGGAAATTTTTCTGCCAGGTAGGTCAGGGTGTCGATCGTATACGAGGGGCGGGGTAAATGGAATTCGATATCGGAGGCGTGTAAGCCATCCACGCCCTCGATCGCGGCTTTCACCAGGTGAAGTCGGTCGTATTCGTTGAGTAAACCAGTTGCGGGCTTGAAGGGGTTCTGCGGACTCACCACCAGCCAGACCTGCTGGAGAGGCGTATGGGTTCGAACATAGTTGGCAATGATACAATGGCCAATATGGATGGGGTTAAAAGAGCCAAAATAGAGTCCGATTTCCATGCGACTTAGAGCTCTTCCACAAATATATTCTCGGCCTCGTCGATGCGCAGGCTCAGGTTATACCCTGCCACCGTAATGGCGATCGGATCACCCAGGGGTGCTTTTTGCTCAACGCGCACTTTTTCCCCCGGAACACAGCCCATTTCCATGAGCTTTAAAAATATCTCGTTGTTTTCGAAACTCTTGATCACCGCTATTTTTCCGATCCCGATATCCGACAAACGCTTTAACACAGTGGTCGACTGAATGGCCATTAGAAATGATTTACGATTTTTGCCAGGCAATGAACAAAAGTACCGATATTATTGAGTTTCATTATCTCGTGCGGGATTTTAGTTTCCCGCAACGCGGGGCCTGTAAAGACTTCATTGTTCGGCTTTTCCGAAAGGAGGGTATGCCGCTGAAAAGTCTCCGCTACATCTTCTGCGACGATGCGTACCTGCTCGATATCAACCGCCAGTTTCTGCAGCACGATTTTTATACCGATATCATCAGCTTCCCTTTGTCCGCCGCCGGCGAGCCCTTCGAAGGTGAAGTCTATATCAGTATTCCCCGGGTAAAAGAGAATGCCATCACCGAAGGGGAGCCCTTTGCCCGCGAACTCCACCGGGTACTCTTTCACGGTGCGCTCCATTTCTGCGGCTACAAAGACAAAAGCCCCGCCCAGCAAAAAACCATGCGGGCCAAAGAAGACGAATACCTTGCTCGCTACCTGGCTTTCAAATCCAAAAAATAAACCGGCCGCCGGTTTGTTTCACGTGGAACAAACTGGCTTTTCGGGTTTTTTCGGTGGCTGGGTTAGTTACCCGTCGGGTGCGACCCGTCGGGCTTTACCCGACGGGTAGTATCAATGGGTTCTTATAAGGGTGCTGTTTTTCACAACCTGGGGTTCAGGCTCGCCGCCTAAAGGGTGATTGCTGCGCGGTTCGGTTCCATCTGAAACCGGCGAGGGATGTAAGTCGGGTAATTGCTTCTCGCCTTGCGTAAACCAAGTACCTGTCGGGTGCGACCCGACAGGTAGAAACAAAGGCCTCATACAAGTTTCTTTGAACGACGCGGGAACCAGGCAATTCACCCAATGGGTGGCAACTGTACGGCAAGTTACCCCCTTACCGGTGCGGTAAACAAACCGGCAAGCCATTGCCTGGCCGGCATAACCGTACCCGTCGGGTGCGACCCGACGGGTAGTGTGGCCCGCCCTGTTCCACGTGGAACAAACACCCACCCGATTACACATTACTTTATACCAGCACGCCGCCGTACTTTTGCCCCTCAAACATTGCTATGTTTCCTGTTTACGATGTGATTGTGGTGGGTGCCGGACATGCCGGCTGTGAGGCGGCCGCGGCGGCGGCCAATATGGGCAGCTCCGTGCTACTGGTGACCATGAATATGCAGACCATTGCCCAAATGAGCTGTAATCCCGCGATGGGCGGCATTGCCAAGGGCCAAATCGTACGGGAAATCGACGCCCTGGGGGGCTATTCCGGTATTGTATCCGACAAAAGCATGATCCAATTCAGGATGCTGAACTTGTCGAAAGGCCCCGCTATGTGGAGTCCGCGAAGCCAAAACGACCGCATGTTGTTCGCGGCCACCTGGCGAGAACTGCTGGAAAACACGCCCAATGTTGACTTTTACCAAGATACCGTAAAGGGTTTGTTGATCAAAGACCAGCGGGCGAAAGGGGTGATCACCGGACTGGGACACGAAATCGAAGCCCGCGCGGTGGTGGTTACCAGCGGTACTTTTCTGAACGGCATCATCCATATAGGAGAGAAGACCTTCGGCGGCGGTCGCGTTGCCGAAAAAGCAGCGACCGGCATTACCGAACAATTGGTGGCGTTGGGCATGGAAGCCGACCGACTCAAAACCGGCACCCCGCCCCGTATTGATGGCAGAAGCCTCAATTACGCCGTGATGGAAGAGCAGCCGGGTGATGAAACCATCACCGGTTTTTCCTATCTCCAAAAACCAAGTCTGCAACCTAAAGACCAGCGAAGCTGCCATATCAGCTATACCAACCAGCAAACCCACGACATTCTAAAGACGGGGTTTGATAGAAGTCCCATGTACACGGGTCGAATTGAAGGTGTCGGTCCGCGGTACTGTCCGAGTATCGAAGACAAGATCAACCGCTTCGCCGACCGCGAACGCCACCAGATCTTTGTAGAGCCCGAGGGCTGGCATACCGTAGAAATCTATGTAAATGGCTTTAGCACCTCCCTGCCGGAAGATGTGCAATACAAAGCCCTGACCAGCATCAAAGGGTTTGAAAACGCGAAAATGTTCCGCCCGGGTTATGCCATTGAATACGATTATTTCCCGCCCGTGCAGTTGAATTATACGCTGGAAACGAAATTAATAGCGAACCTGTTTTTCGCCGGGCAAATAAACGGAACCACCGGCTACGAAGAAGCAGCCTGCCAGGGCATCATGGCGGGAATCAATGCCCACCTCAAAGTAAAAGAGGAAGCGCCCTTTATACTGAAACGCAGCGAAGCTTATATCGGGGTACTGATCGATGACCTGATTAGCAAAGGCACAGAAGAGCCCTACCGCATGTTCACCAGCCGGGCTGAATTTAGAACCCTGTTGCGCCAGGACAATGCCGACCTTCGCCTCACTGAAATGAGCTATCGCATGGGCCTGGCGAGCCAGGAAAGAATGGAAAAAGTTTTGGCTAAAAAGAACGGCACGACCGAACTTAAAACCTTGCTGGCCGATATCTCTCTCGACCCGCAAACTGCCAACGATTATCTTGAATCGGTTGGCTCCGCACCCCTGCATCAAAAACAGAAACTCGCACAAGTTTTATTGCGACCCAATATTTCGCTGAGCGGTATCAGCAGCCAAATCCCGGCCATCAAAGCAGCGCTCCAGCAATATGACACCGAAACCCAGGAACAGGCAGAAATACAACTGAAATACGATGTCTATATCGAAAAGGAAAAAGAACTGGTGAGCCGAATGAACCAGATGGAATCGCTGGAAATTCCTGACAGTTTCGACTACAGCAAAGTAGCCGCCATCAGCAATGAAGCCCGCGAAAAATTAAAGAAGATCAAACCAAGAACCCTGGGACAGGCAAGCCGCATCAGCGGCATCAATCCCAGCGATGTCCAAATCTTGATGGTCTATATGGGAAGATAATAAGTTATAATATTATATAACTTATTATCTAATAAAAATCAGTACTATACAAGCGATCTCAGCGCCCGCTGCGGAATCTTTTTGCCAATCAGCTTCTCAATATCCCTGATATAGGCTCGTTCTTCCTGGTCGCAGAGCGAAATGGCAGTACCAGTAGAACCCGCCCGGCCTGTTCGGCCAATCCGGTGTACATAGGTCTCCGCCACATTGGGGATTTCGTAGTTTACAACCCATTTAAGCTCGTCAATGTCGATCCCCCGGGCAGCGATGTCCGTCGCGATCAATGCCCTTAATTTGCCCGCTTTAAAGCTATTAAGCGCCAGTTGCCGCGCACCCTGGCTCTTGTCGCCATGAATGGCCGCAGCACCAATGCCTTTTTTGTGCAGGAACCTCGCCAGTTTATCGGCGCCGTACTTGGTACGCGTAAACACCAGCACCGGATCAATTTGTCGTTCTTCCAACAACGCAAACAAATATTCCCGCTTATCGTCTTTACCTACAAAATGCAATTCCTGGGCAATGATCTCGGCCGTAGAAGACACCGGGTTTACCGCCACGGTTTCGGGTTTAAACAGAATAGTGTCCGCCAACTGTCGAATCTCGGCTGGCATGGTGGCTGAAAAGAACAATGACTGCCGCTTCGCGGGAATGAGTTTCAACACTTTTTTTACGTCGTGCACAAAACCCATATCAAGCATGCGATCGGCTTCGTCGAGAATAAAATACCGAAGCTTCGATAAGTCCACCAGTTTCTGTCCCACCAAATCCAACAATCTTCCCGGCGTAGCAATCAAAATCTCTACCCCGCGTTTCAATTGCTCTACCTGTGGCACTTGCGAAACACCCCCAAACAAGGTCATGCTTCTAAAGCGCAGGTATTTACCATAGTCCCGGAAACTTTCTTCCACCTGGATGGCCAGTTCACGCGTCGGTGTCAGCACCAATACCTGGATGCCGTCTAATTTCTTTCCACCCGCACTGTCTTCTGCCAGTAACTGCAATACCGGAATGGCAAAAGCTGCGGTTTTACCCGTACCCGTCTGGGCACAGGCCAATAAATCATGGCGGTGTAATACCACCGGAATGGCTTTTTCCTGAATAGGCGTGGGTGCCACATACCCAGCGTCGGTCAGGGCCTTTAATACAGGCTCAATGACCGCTAATTGCGAAAAATTCAAAACAATAAATTTTAATAATAAAAATCGGTAAGGCTGACCGAGTCACTTTACCCGCCTTACATGCACTCAGCACTTACTCACAAGAAAGGAGGAGAACAAAATAAGAAATGCAAATATAGTATAAATTAACCAATTAAGCCAGCTGCCCGACTGATGGCCAACATCCGATCGATCGGCTTCTTGGCCGCCAGGCGCAGATTTTCTTCCATCAGAATTTCAGGTGCCTCATACTCCATACAGAGGTAAAGCTTTTCTAACGTATTGAGTTTCATATGCGGGCAATCATTACAAGCACAACTATTGTCGGGTGGTGCAGGAATAAAATTCTTCTCGGGGCTCGCTTTCTGCATCTGGTGCAAAATGCCCGTTTCTGTTGCCACGATATAGGCTTGCCCCGAATCCTGTTGGGTATATTTCAGCAACTGGGTGGTGGATCCAATGAAATCAGCAATACGCAATATTGGCTCTTCACATTCCGGATGCGCAATGACCTTGGCTTCGGGGTGACGCAGTTTAAGTTTGCTGATTTTCTCGAGACTAAAAATTTCATGCACCATACAGGCGCCGTTCCACAGTACCATTTTCCGGCCGGTCTTCTTGTTCAGGTAAGCCCCCAGGTTTTTGTCGGGCGCAAAAATAATCGGCGTCTCGGCCGGCACACTCTCAATAATTTTTTCGGCATTGCCGCTGGTGCAAATGATATCACTGAGGGCCTTGATATCAGCCGTACAGTTGATATAAGAAATCACAATATGATCCGGGTATTTCGCTTTGAATTTTTTGAACAGATCAGCCGGCGCCGAATCGGCCAGCGAACAACCGGCATTCAAATCGGGCAACAATACTTTCTTGGTGGGATTCAGAATCTTAGCCGTCTCCGCCATAAAATGTACCCCGGCAAAAACAATGATATCTGCCTGTGCCTTCTCCGCTTGTTGCGCCAAGCCCAGGCTATCCCCGATATAATCGGCCACATCCTGGATATCAGCTTCCTGGTAATAGTGCGCCAGCACAATGGCATTTTTTTCTTTTTTCAACCGCGCGATTTCCTTGAACAAATCCATCGTTGGATCAATCGCCAGGTCAAGAAAACCTTTTTTTCCCAATTCGAGTTGCGCATTTGCTATGTTGATATCTGCCATAATAAATACTATAATACAATATTTTATAAATAACCTATTATTATTAGGACTGTGAATAGGTGGAGAACTATTTTAAACCGCCTTGGAATCCTCAAAAGTACTAGCTTATCCACAGTAATTCACATACAATAAAAACCAATAAACCCTATTCCTATTGCCTTTCCGCCATTTTCCCACAACCGTGGATACCAAAAACACTGTATAATCATTTTAGCACGGCCCTGTTAAATCGATGGGTAAAAAGACCCGATTGTTAGAACCTATTTCCTAAAAATCCGGACCAACCCAAGTTTTACCAAAATTTTCCCCGCTTCGCGGGATGGCTGAACCCGGCTTTTCCACCAAAAACGGCGCTCATTAACATCTTGTGTGAGAAGCTGTTTCACGACAAAAAGTTGCATACCTAAAATCAGCCGAAACCCAGTATTGCCGCGAATTTGCGAGGTTATCCCCAATTTGTTCATATGTCTAATTTGCTTATTTTCGCTCCTCTTTTTTGAAAAACCTATATAATATTAATTAGCTAGCATCATGTCTATTATTCAAAGCATCCGCGACAAAGCTGCCTGGGCGGTGTTTATTATTATTGCGCTCAGCTTGCTTGGATTTCTTTTAATGGATGCCTTTGTCGGAAAAAGTGGCCGCGGATTATTTGGCGGCAACGCCAATACCGTTGGTTCAATCAACGGCGAAAAGCTTGACTATGTGAAGTACCAGACCCGCATTCAACAAACCGAAGACCAATATAAGGCGAACGGCTATCCGATGAATGAAATGATTCGCCAGAATGTGCAAGACCAGGTGTGGAACCAACTGATCGAAGAAAATGTGTTGACTAGTCAATACGAGAAACTCGGACTGGCGGTTACACCCAAAGAACTCGACGATATTTTGTTCGGTGCCAATCCGCCGGCCGACCTGAAACAACAGTTCTCCGATAAGGACGGAAACTTTGATGCCAATGCAGCCCGCGCCGCAATTCGCAATCTCTCGAAATCAAATCCCCAGGTGGCCGAGAATTTTTCGAATCAATACCTGCCGGCACTCATGGAAAGCCGCCTGCGCGATAAATATGTATCACTCTTGTCGAATACATACTATGTGCCGAAATGGATGGCCGAAAAAATGAACGCCGACCAAAACGCACTTGCCGCTATTAATTATGTGGCTGTTCCTTATACCAGCATTAGTGATAGCTCGGCCGATGTGAAAGTGGCCGACAGCGATATCCAGGAGTATATCAATAAGCACAAAGAAGAATTCAAACAAGAGCCCAATCGCAGCATCAGCTATGTTAGCTTCAGCGCCGCGCCGACGGCAGGAGACAGTGCTGCTGTTAGATCAGCCCTGGAAACCCTGAAACCGGATTTTATTGCCAGCAACGATCCTGCCTCTTTTTTGGTACGCAACAACAGTGAACAAAAATTTGCCGATATCTATGTGTTGAAATCAAAACTGCAGGTGCCACATGCAGACACCATTCGCGAATTGCCCGATGGCGCAGTGTATGGACCCTATCTCGATGGAGGTACCTATGCGCTGGCAAAAATGATTTCAAAAAGAAATATTCCGGATAGTGTTAAGTGCCGTCATATTCTGATCAGCACACAAACCGTAGCCGATACAACGGCGAAAGCAAGAATTGACAGCATAGCGGCGGCCATCAAAGGCGGCGCTGATTTTGCTGCACTCGCCTTGCAATACAGCGATGACCAAGGTAGTAAAGAGAAAGGCGGGGCCTATGATTTCAGCTCTATTCAAACCAACCTGGCACCTGAATTTTACAAAGCGATTTTCCTGGGAACTGCGGGCGACAAAAAAATCGTCAAGACCGATTTTGGATACCATTATATAGAGGTGTTGAGCCAAAAGAATTTTGAACCCGCTTACCAGGTCGCCTACCTGAGCCGCGCCATCAACGCCAGTGTAGCCACCGACCAGGCTGCATCCGGTGCGGCCAACCAATTTGCCGGCGAAAGCCGTAACGCAAAAGCATTTGACGAAAATGTTAGCAAGGGCAACCTCGCAAAATTGCTTGCGACCGATATCAAACCAAACGACATTACAATTGCCGGTGTCGGTGCCAGCCGCCCCTTGGTTCGTTGGATTAACGACGCCAAAATTGGGGATGTATCTGAACCGTTTCCGATCGACGATAAATATGTAGTCGCTATGCTCACCGAAATCAACAAAGAAGGAACGGTGTCGGCAGCGAAAGCACGTCCGCAGTTGGAACTGATTCTCCGCAACCAGAAAAAAGCCGGCGTGATCACGAAGAAAATCGGCACCGCAAATACACTTGATGCCATTGCAGCGGCAACGCAAACGACGGTGATGACGGCCGACAGTGTTCGGTTCTCTACGCCCTTTGTTGCCGGTATCGGCCAGGAACCCAAGGTGGTCGGTGCTTCTTTCGATACCGAAAACCAGGCAAAGCCCTCGCCTGCCATTCCAGGCAATTCAGGTGTATTCGTGCTGAAAACAAACCGCGTATCTGCCCTCTCCGATGGCGGCGTGAATATCGACGAACAGCGGAAAGCCCTGATGATGCAATCCCGCCAAATGTCGGGCTATCGCTCCGTTGAAGCCTTGCGCAAATCAGCCAGCGTAAAAGACGAACGCGCCAAAATACTGTAAGCCACCGCTGGCCATCCAATCTCAAATAACCTACCCGTCGGGTGCAACCCGACGGGTATTTTTATCTCCGTCCCTCTGCGATCTTTGCGAGCAACCCCGCCCC
>Ga0209794_1000481_pt1 | contig 57916 bp, 42 predicted proteins | sample EBPBio232013_DNA_FD_185869 | JGI IMG/M metagenome (GOLD analysis project Ga0209794, IMG submission 185869) | Wastewater treatment Type I Accumulibacter community from EBPR Bioreactor in Madison, WI, USA - Reactor 1_5/23/2013_ DNA (SPAdes)... | ecosystem: Engineered > Bioreactor > EBPR >...
GGCGTGGCCATCAAAGACCGTGGTGCTATTTTGCCCGCCGGTCATGCCGCCAATGCCGCTTACTGGTTCGATAACAAAACCGGCAACTGGATCAGCTCTACGTTTTACATGAAAAACCTGCCTGATTGGTTAACGCGTTACAACAACGAAAAGCATGTGGATCAATACTACCAGAAAGGCTGGTCTACCCTGTACCCGATCGATACCTATGTAAACAGCAGCACCGATGAACAAACCTGGGAAGGCAAACCCTTTGGTGCCGAAGCCAAGGCTTTTCCCTACGACCTCAGCAAATTTGTTGGCAAAAATTATAATAGCATTGCCTCCACGCCCTGGGGCAATACCATGACACTCGAAGTGGCTAAACTGGCCGTGCAGCAGGAGAAAATGGGACAGGGTGCTTTCACCGATTTCCTCGCCGTGAGTTTGTCCTCGACCGATTATGTGGGCCATGCTTTTGGTCCGAATTCTATTGAAGCCGAGGATACCTACCTGCGGCTCGACCGGGACCTCGGTGCGTTTTTTGACTACCTCGACCAAACCGTTGGTAAAGGCCAATGGCTTTTCTTTATTTCGGCCGATCATGGCGTGGCGCATGTGCCTGCTTTTTTGAAATCGCATCACCAACCCGCTGGCTTGTTTGACGACGGCGCAGCCATGCGCGAGCTCAATGTGAAACTAGCCGAGACATTTGGTGTGCAGTCATTGGTGATGGGTTCCATGTACAATAACCAGGTGCATATCAACCGCGCATTGGTGGACAGTGCCCATATCGACAACGACAAACTGGTAGCACAAATCGTTTCTTTCATGGGCAAAAGAGAAGGCGTGTTACGCGTTTTCGAACTGGCCAAAACAGCCCAAACCACCCTGCCGGTAAAGATCCGTGAGATGGTAACAAACGGATATATGCCCAATCGCACCGGCGATGTGCAGGTGATTTTGAAACCACAATACATGGACAGTGGCCCCGCCGGTACCACCCACGGCCTTTGGAATCCGTACGATGCCCATGTGCCGCTGGTTTGGTATGGTTGGAAGATCAAGCCCGGCAAATCGAACACGGAAGTGTATATGACCGATATAGCACCTACCGTAGCCGCCCTGTTACAAATTCAGATGCCCAATGGCTGTGTCGGCAAACCAATTGAAGCCGTTACCCGATAATAGAATTATTTTAGACGATCAATAATGTATATGAAGAACAATTGCTTTAAACCTTATCTGCTTTCACTCGGTTTGGGCTTGCTGTTGGTTTCTAACAGTCAGGCACAAACGAAGCTGGAGGCCGAACTGCCGAAAGACTCGGCCGTAATGATTGGTAAGCTCGACAACGGACTTACCTACTATATCAGAAAAAATAAAAAGCCGGAACAAAAAGTAGAACTGCGGCTGGCCTTGAAAGCCGGCTCCATTGTGGAGAACGACGACCAACAGGGCCTGGCCCATATGGCCGAACACATGGCGTTTAACGGCACAAAAAATTTCAAGAAAAACGACATCGTTTCTTTTCTGCAAGACATTGGCGTTGGGTTTGGCAACGACCTGAACGCCTATACGAGTTTTGACGAAACGGTGTATATCCTGCCCATTCCCACCGATAAACCCGGCAACCTTGAAAAGGGATTCCAGGTATTGGAAGACTGGGCACACCAGGTTACCTATCTCACTGACGATATCAACAATGAACGCGCGGTGATTCTGGAAGAAAGCCGCCTGGGCAAGGGCGCGCAGGATCGCATGATGAAACAGGTCTTCCCCAAATTGCTGGCCAGTTCAAAATATGCGAGTCGACTGCCCATTGGTAAGGACAGTATCATTAAAAATTTCAACCCTGATTTGATCCGCCAGTTTTACAAAGACTGGTACCGGCCCAATTTGATGGCAGTAGTGGTGGTGGGTGATATTGACCCGGCCAAAGCGCTGGCCATGGTGAAGAAACATTTTGGCGGCATGAAAAATCCGGGTTCGGAAAGAGCGCGCGACTATTCAGTTATTCCGCCGTATACGCAGCCCGAAGCCCTGGTAGTGACCGATAAAGAAGCAACCAATTACAATATCAGCGTCTATTATCCCATGAAAAAAATGCCACCGCAAAATACCGGTGTTGTTTTTCGCGAGGGATTGGTGCGTGAACTCTATACCTCAATGCTGAACCAGCGTTTGCAGGAAATTACCCAGCAACCCAATCCGCCTTTCCTGATGGCTCGCACCAATATGGGTGAAATTGTAGGTGGTTATGAAGGCTTCAGTGTATATGGCGGCGTTGGTACGGGCGATGTGAAAAAAGGGGTAGAAGCAATTTACACAGAGTTGGAGCGCGCTGAAAAATTTGGCTTCACCCAGGCGGAACTGGATCGCGTAAAAAAATCGTTGATCAGTTCAATGGAACGCGCGTATAACAACCGCGAGAAAACAGAATCGGATGTATATGTGGATGAATATGTAGCCAATTTCCTCACAGGAGAACCAATTCCCGGTATCAGTCGCGAGTTCGCGTTGGTGAATGAATTTGTACCTGCAATTTCACTTGCTGAAGTGTCGGCCGCAGTGAAGAAAGACCTGGCTGCAGACAATCCCTTGCTCGTGGTAATGGGCCCCGATGCCAAAGCCGGCGAAACCCTGCCAACCCCCAGCGATCTGCTGGCTACTGTGGCAGCCGTTCAGAAAGCCGATATCAAGCCATACGAAGAGAAAGCAGTGGCGACCAGTTTGTTGGCGAGCAAACCGGCCGCAGGTAAAGTGTTGCGCCGCACCGAAGACAAAGCACTTGGCACCACCGAGCTGACATTGAGTAATGGTGTAACTGTAACGTTGAAGCCGACAACTTTTAAAGACGACCAGGTATTGTTTAATGCTACTCGTCCCGGTGGAAAAAATTATTATCCGCTGGCTGATCGTTACAGTGCTGAATATGCAGTGCCGGTTGTAGCGGCGATGGGAATGGGCGATTTTAGTCCCACGGATCTGCGCAAACTCCTGGCTGGTAAAACCGTTTCGGTCAGCGCTAATATGGGTGAAATCTCCGACGGCTTAAAAGGCAATTCAGGTAACAAAGACCTGGAAACACTTTTTCAATTGATCTATTTGCAGGTTACCGCGCCACGCAAAGACACGGCTTTGTTTCAGTCGTTTGTAACGCGCAATAAAACACAGGTGGCTGGTATTTCATCCAACCCACAAGCTGCCTTTATCGATACCATGTACCAGGTGATGTTTGCCAACAATCCACTGGCGCCCATCGCTGTGCCGAAGCCGGTGTATTTCGACAAGATTAACCTCGACCGCGCCCTGGCCATTTATAAGGAGCGGATAGGTGATGCGAGTACCATGCACTATGTGTTTGTGGGCAGTTTTAAAACCGATAGCATTATTCCGTTGATTGAAACCTACCTGGCCAGTCAGCCATCATCGGGTAAAAAATTTGAGCGGATTGATAACAAGGTTCGGCCCATTACCGGCGTGAAAGATTTGCAGGTGAACAAAGGCAAGGAAGCAAAAAGCCTGATCCTTAATTTCTATACCGGCGAAGTGCCTTATAGTGAAGATTTGTCGCTGAAAGCACAAGCGGTAGCAGAAGTCTTGAACATCCGGATCATTGAAGAGCTGCGCGAAAAAATCCAGGGCATATATGGTGGTGGCATTTACGGCGAGCTGGAAAAATACCCGTATGCCAATTACAGTTTTGTATTGCAACTGCCTTGTGGTCCGGAGAAAGTTGATACCTTGTTGAAAGCCGCCAAAGCGGAGATTGCGTTGATCGGCGCGAAAGGGCCCGAGCAGAAATACCTCGACAAAGTGAAGAAGCAATGGCTGGAGCAATATAAAGTGAGTGTAAAGGAAAATAATTTCTGGCTCGACCAATTGCAGTCCATCCGCAGCAATGGTGCCGACCCCAGGTACCTGCTCAATTACGAAGCACTGGTGCAAAAACTAACCACGGCCGATCTTAAAATGACCGCGCAAAAATTATTCAACGGTAAGAATATTTTCAGCGCTGTGCTGATGCCTGAGGGCAGTGCGCCCATTGGTGGCGGTTCAAAGAAAGGATTTTAAGCGGGCTGGTTGCCCGTAGGCCCATGATCGTGGGCACAAAAAAGCCCCTGAAGCATACACTTCAGGGGCTTTGTATTCTGGTTTTATGCGTTTCTGTTGATACAGTTCAGGTCGCCAAAAGCTTCTTCCAGTCGCTGTACAAATGTGTCCTGGCCTTTGCGCAACCAGGCACGGGGATCATAGTATTTTTTATTGGGCTTGTCTTTGCCTTCGGGGTTACCCAACTGGCCTTGCAGGTAGGCTTCGTTTTTCTTGTAATAACCCAATACACCTTCCCAGAAAGCCCATTGCATATCGGTATCAATATTCATTTTGATTACACCGTAACCCAGGGTTTCGTGGATCTGGTTTTTGGGCGACCCACTGCCGCCATGGAACACAAAATAAACGGGCTTATCACCGGTTTTGAAATGCTCCTTTACATATGCCTGGCTGTTGTGCAGAATTTCGGGGCGGAGTTCCACGTTCCCGGGACTATACACACCATGCACATTACCAAAGGCAGCGGCAATGGTAAACAGTTTGCCCACTTTGCTCAGTTCTTCGTAGGCATAGGCCACATGTTGCGGCTGGGTATAGAGCTTGTCATTTTCAACGCCGCTGTTGTCAACGCCATCTTCTTCACCACCGGTAACACCGAGTTCGATTTCGATGCTCATGCCGAGGGGCGCCATCCGCTTAAAAAATTCAACGGAGGTATGGATGTTTTCTTCGATCGGTTCTTCTGACAAATCGAGCATATGTGAACTGAACAGCGGACTGTTTTTTTCTTTTTTGTATTGTTCGCCGGCATCGATCAGGGCACTGATCCAGGGCAGCCATTTCTTTGCTGCGTGGTCGGTATGCAATACCACGGGCACGCCATAGTATTTCGCCACATTGTGCACATGCAACGCGCCAGAAATGGCACCAGATATATTGGCCTGGAGTTTATCGTTGGGCATTCCTTTGCCGGCTATGAATTGGGCGCCGCCATTGGAAAACTGGATGATGACCGGCGAATTCACCTTGGCCGCTGTTTCGAGCACGGCATTGATGGAATCGGTGCCGATGGTATTCACCGCCGGCATGGCGAAATTGTTGTTCTTGGCATCATTGTACAAGGCTTCCAGTTCATCTCCGAAGAGGACGCCCGCGCGGTATTTACTCATTTTACTTGCTTGTTGATAAAGGAAATGGCTGCTAATATACGGTATCCCGGCAAATTGACAGGGCCGGGAGCTTAGTCGCGATACCGTAAACCAAAGCGGGGCACCAGCAGCAGGTTTTTGCGCAGGCACACTTTCAGGTGCGCTTTGAGCAATTGCCCCATATTGTGGGCTTTCAGCAGGGGCTGGTTACCGTGGTGAAAATCGCTTAGTTCCTGTTTGAGCTGCGCCACTTTTTCGGGTGTAGATACCTGGTCTTTGCCCATGATATCGAGCAGGTCTTTGATGCGGTAGCGGGCAGATACCAGCCTAAAGGTCATCATGGTGCGTTCCTCGCTCTGGTATTGCCTGATGGATTCTTCGTTCAGGTACCGAAGGGCATTCTCCACCAGGCGGTTGTTTTCTTTGAAGAACTGCGGCAGGTAGAGGTTGCGGCGGCCTTCATAACTCTGCTGGTCAAAATCGATGGCCCGGATGCGGTACTGGTAGTCTTCGATATCGGGCGTGATATCCACCACAAAATTATAACTGCGCATATCGCCCAGCAGGCGCACAAAACATCGTTCGTTGAACTTCACAAATTCTTTGGCCAGCCTGATCTTATTGGTCTCTTCCCGGTCGAGGTGTTGTTGAATATAGATATCACCGGGTATGCCGGGTATATGTTCTTCTACCAGGGTTTGGTTGTAGGTAAAATACGTGATGCGGTTGGGCGAAAGCATGTCTTCCAGTTCAAGTCCATACACGCGCGAAGCATCTGCTACTTTGATATAATAGTGATCGTAGTTGTCGTTGAATTTGTTGACGATTCGAATGCGAAAAGGCCTTGAATTGCCAAAGGGGCAGTAGTCGACCCGCGCCACATCGAGGTGCGAACTAAAACTCATATCACCCTCGGTTTTCAGGATGGCATAAATCTGTACCAATCCTTCGCGCAGGTATTCCCACTCGCGGCTATCGTAGGTTACAGCCTCCCAATGCGTTGGTTGGCCATCTTTGTTTTTAACAGGAAAAGAATAGGTGAAATGCAGCAGGTCGCGATATGCAACAGGTAACCTCACTTCCCGGCCATGTTGTTTCAGAAAGGCTCGTAACCGATCATTGACCGGAAACATGGGTTTTTTGCGCGATGGCTTGCCACTTTCGGCAGATTCAGGTGGTAGGGAGAATTCCAATATTGTAAAATTGATTCAATATCGGAAAACCGTGGCATAAATAGGCGGTAAAGAACGGACAGGGGCAGGATAAGAACGGACAATCGAAGGATAAAGGAAAATGGTTAACAGGAGCAAACCAGTGGGTTGTAAGTGTGGTGGCGGATTGATTCGGACTGGAACGGCAGGTCGGGAGCAAAACAGGAGCGAGACCACTTCGGCCCCCTGCGTTACAAGTAACTGTAAAACAGGGGGACCTCAATTCGTTAAGTGGTTTTAAGGACTTGGTTGGTCATCAAGAGACATTGGACTTTTGGAAACCGAGCAACTTTTTTAAAAACGGTTTTGGACGATGGTTACTGGACTTGGACTTGGTTTGGTGCTGGTTTCTTTTCTCTACGGTTTTTCTAAGGATGCTTGGTAATGGTTTTTCGGTCTTGGATTTTATGGTTTTTCCTCAGGATTTGGAATTTAAAAAAGGAAGTTGACTGATACTGGATTTTTAATTTGGTCTCTTTCTAAGGAATTGGTTCTACTTGGATTTTAGATGCTGAATTTCATATTGGCTTTATCAGGATGCTTGGATATTGATCTGCTGATCAATCAACTTCGATACAAATATAGCAGGCACGTTATTAGTAGAAAATAGCGCTTTTGCCTGATTTTAACAGTTCGGATTTTACCGCGCTACTCGTATAGTTTCGGTTAACCACGGTCGTGAGTATACGAAAAAGAGAATCGTAAAAATACGATAACAAACCTCCGTGCCGGTATTGTAAATTGGCGCAAATCCAGTACAGTAGCGGGTTCTAGCTATTTACCCTGGTTTTATTTCCCCAGGGCCTGCAGTACATCGTACTTGGTCAGTATCTGGTAATTTCCCGCTTCGTCGCGGCTTATTACGGCACCATTTTCACGATGGATGAGGGTACTCAATTTCTCAACTGGCGTAAAAAAATCCACAACAGGAAAAGGTGCTTCCATTACTGTTGACACCGCAGCGTTTTTTGTATCGCCATCTTCGAAAATTTTTTGAAAAAGTCCGCCTTCACTTATTGATCCTATCAATACTTTGTTATCAAAAACAGGAATTTGTTCGATATCATATTTGCGCATCAATTCAACTGCTTCTGCCACAGTTTGATTGGGCGTTAAGCTGATGAGTTTTTTCACCGGTCCACGCGCAATCACTATGTCTTTAAACGTTTTTACATCGAGAAAGCCACGTTCCATCATCCACTGGTCGTTGTACACTTTGGCCACATATCGACTACCATGATCGTGTAAGATGCACACGACCACATCGTCTGTTTTCAACCGATGCCCCAATTGCATCAATCCCTGCAAACAACTACCGGCGCTATAGCCGCAGAACAAGCCTTCTTCACGCGCCAGCTTGCGTGCCATCACCGCACCATCTTTGTCGGTTACCTGTTCAAAATGATCTATCACCGACATATCATAATTTTCGGGCACAAAATCTTCGCCGAATCCTTCAGAGATATAAGGATGGACTTCGTTCATATCGATTTCGCCCGTGCGGAAATATTTCGTTAACAGAGAGCCAAACACATCGATCGCCCAAACCTGGATATGCGGATTTTTTTCTTTTAAATACTGCGCAGTGCCGGTAACAGTGCCACCAGTGCCGGCGGTGCAAACCAGGTGCGTGATTTTTCCATCGGTTTGTTCCCAGATTTCGGGGCCCGTGGTTTCATAGTGCGCCAGGCGATTGGCCAGATTATCATATTGATTGCAAAGAAATGAATGGGGGATTTCGCGCGCGAGGCGACGAGCCACTGAATAATAAGAGCGTGGATCATCGGGTTCAACATTCGTGGGACAAACAATTACTTCTGCGCCAACTGCTTTGAGGATATCCATTTTTTCTTTGCTCTGTTTGTCGGTCGTTGTGAAAATGCATTTATATCCTTTGACCACCGCTGCCAGCGCAAGGCCCATACCGGTATTGCCACTGGTACATTCGATGATGGTGCCGCCGGGTTTCAACTTTCCTTCCTGCTCAGCCACTTCCACCATTTTTAAAGCCATCCGGTCTTTAATAGAATTGCCCGGATTAAAATAATCAACCTTGGCCAGGACAGTAGCGGGCAGGGTTTTCGTAATTTTATTGAGTCGAACCAACGGTGTATTGCCAATGGTTTCCAGAATATTATTTTTGATGTTCATATTGAATCGTTGACCACAAAAATACGTGTTTCAAAGGGGCTGTTATGAAAGTGTATTTTATTCCGGGCTTGGGTGCTGATAAAAGAGTGTTTAAAAATATCCGGCTGTCTGCACCGAATGAGATGATTTGTTTGGAATGGATTGACCCTTTGCCTGGCGAAAATTTAACAGCCTATGCCTTGCGCCTGGCGGAAAAGATAGATACTGCCGCACCCTGGTCGCTTGTCGGTTTGTCGTTCGGTGGTATGCTGGCCGCCGAAATCAGTGCTCGTCTGCAGCCTGCCAAAACTATCCTGATTTCCAGTATTGCATCGCCACAACAATTGCCCCCTTATTTCAAAGCAGTGGCTCCCCTGGGTTTGCAAAAAATACTGCCGGTAGCATTGTTTAAACAAGCCTCTATTGCCAAACGGGTGTTCAGCACCGAAACAGCTGAAGACAAAGCATTGTTGCGACAAATCATTGACGACAGTGATCCTGCGTTTATAAAATGGGCCCTGGGTGCCATTTTGAGGTGGAAAACAACGCAGCCCGCGCCGCCCATGATCCATATTCATGGCGACAGCGATTTTTTATTACCGGTTCGGTATGTACAACCCACGTTTCGGATTAAAAAAGCCGGCCACCTGCTGGTGATGAACCATGCAGAAGAAGTGAATAAGATACTGCGCGAAGTTTTTGCTGCTTAAACCGCGAAACCTACATTTGCCGTTCTCAAATAAGCAACTACCATGGAACCACAATACCTACCCATTATCGCTGAAAAATGTGCGGTTAGTCTCAAGCAGGCAAACAATGTTTATGGTCTGCAGGCCGAAGGCGCTACTATCCCTTTTATGGCCCGTTATCGCAAAGAAGCCACCGGCAATCTCGATGAAGTGGCGATCAATCATATCGTCGAGCAGATTCAATATTTCCAGGACCTGGAGAAACGGAAAGACACGGTTCGAAAAACCATTGAGGGTTTGGGCAAAATGGATGCAGCCCTGCGTCAACGCATTGATGCTTGTATCGACGCCACCGAGTTGGAAGATATTTACCTGCCCTATAAACCCAAACGAAAAACGCGCGCCAGCCAGGCGATGGAGAAAGGCCTGGAACCGCTGGCGCATTGGCTGTTTTCGCAGGTGGCTGGTGATCCGGTAAAAGAAGGGACTGCTTTTATGAATGATAGCGTAGCCAATGAAACGGATGCCTTGCAGGGTGCGCGCGATATCATTGCAGAATGGGTGGCCGAGCATGAGCAGGCCCGGGCTGCTGTGCGTTCTGCATTTCAGCAAGGAGCTGTTGTGGTAGCGCGGGTACTGACCACAAAAAAGGAAGAAGCCGAGGCGCAGAAATACCGTGACTATTTTGAATTTAGTGAGGCGTTGAATGCCTGCCCTTCACATCGCATGCTCGCCATCAGACGGGGCGAGAAAGAAGGGTTTCTGTTGATGGACATCAATGTTGACAAAGAGAAATCCATTGCTGACCTGGAGCGATTGTTCTTGAAAAACACCCATGCAGCGGCAGCCGAAGTAAAGTTGGCGATAGCTGATGGTTTCGACCGCTTGTTAAAGCCGGCGATTGAAACGGAATTCCGCCTGTCGAGCAAGCAGTTGGCCGATGAAGAAGCCATCCGCATTTTTGCGGAAAACCTTCGCCAGTTATTACTCGCTTCGCCGCTTGGCGCCAAACGTGTGTTGGCACTTGATCCTGGTTTTAGAACCGGATGCAAATTGGTTTGTCTCGATGCGCAGGGCAATTTGCTGTATAATACCGCTATCTACCCGCATCCACCACAAAATGAGTCGGCCAAGGCGATACAAACCTTGAAAGAGTTGGTTAATAAATACCAGATGGAAGCAATTGGTATTGGCAACGGAACAGCCGGTCGCGAAACAGAAACATTGGTGCGGGGCATTGACTTTGGCCGACCCATTATGGTATTTCAAGTGAATGAAAGCGGGGCGTCTATTTATTCAGCATCGGAAGTGGCGCGCGAAGAATTTCCTGACCACGATGTAACGGTGCGCGGTGCCGTGAGCATTGGTCGTCGCTTGTTGGATCCTTTGAGTGAATTGGTGAAGATTGATGCCAAATCAATTGGGGTGGGGCAGTACCAGCACGATGTGAACCAGTCGCGTTTGAAAGAAAGCCTCGACAAAGTGGTGGAGAGTTGCGTGAACCATGTGGGTGTGGATGTGAATACAGCGAGTAAACACCTCTTGCATTATGTGTCGGGATTGAGTGCAACGCTGGCAAAAAATATTGTTGACTACCGGCAGCAAAACGGGCCATTTACTTCGCGCGCAGCATTGAAAAAAGTGTCGATGATGGGCCCGAAATCATTTGAACAGTGTGCCGGCTTTTTACGCATACCGGAGGCCGCAGATCCGCTCGACAACAGTGCGGTGCACCCGGAGTCCTACCATATTGTTCAGGCGATGGCGGCCAATCTGGGCTGCTCGGTAAATGAATTGATTCAGCAACCCGAGCTGCGCAAAAAAGTGAAACCGCAGGATTATATATCAGAAAACATCGGTGCCTTCACCATTCAGGATATTTTGCAGGAGCTGGAGAAGCCGGGCCGTGATCCGCGTGCGCCAATCGAAGTGTTTCAGTTTGATGAAACGGTGAAAACGATGGAAGACCTGAAGCCCGGTATGCAGTTGCCCGGCATCGTTACCAATATCACGCAGTTTGGGGTATTTGTTGATGTTGGCGTAAAGCAGGATGGGTTGGTGCATGTGTCGCAACTCAGCAACCAGTATGTGAGTGATCCGGCTACGGTGGTAAAATTGCAACAGCGGGTGAAGGTGACCGTTATGGAGGTTGATGTAGCGCGTAAACGAATCGGTTTGTCGATGAAAGACGGTGCAGCCGGGAGCAAACAAGCTGCTTTTGCAGGCAAGCAAACAGCGGCAGCCGGTAAAAAACCAATTCCATCGCCGTTACAGAAACCTGCCAAAGAAGAAAGCTTTGATGATAAACTCAAGGCATTAAAAGCCCGCTTTAAATAATACGGGAAAAATCCCGGCGCTTTCTGCGGATTTTCGGGTTGCCCGCCAACCGTTACGGAAGTATGTTTGGTGCTCAATCAGCGATTATGAAAGAGTTATCTGCAAACACCTTTAACATGGTTCAAAATTCCGTATCGGCTGTATTCCCCATCATGGTGGCTGTGCTGATTACGTCTGTTATTGCGCTTATTTTTTATGTAAAAAAGCGTCAGTCGGGTTTTTAAGGTTTGGCTATCTTAGCCGGCGATGTCGCAACTTCTTTTTTTAGACAACCAGTTTCATCGCGCCGGCCAGCCATTGATCAGTGTCGACAACCGCAGTTTCCGGTATGGTGATGGTTTGTTCGAAACCCTTCGGTGTAAAACGGAAAACATACAACTCGCCGATTTTCATTTCGACCGGCTATTCAGCGGCATGCAATTATTGGGTTTTGAACCACCTTCTTTTTTTACCCGCAATTATCTGGCGGAAAAAGTGCAGCAATTGTTGCATCGTAATGGGCACAGTCAACTGGCGCGCGTTCGACTAACGGTATTCAGGGGAGATGGCGGTCCTTTTGATGCGGTATCAGGTTATCCGCACCTGCTTATTCAAAGTTGGGCACTTTCGGCAGGCACAAAAAAGATCAATGAAAACGGATTGGTGCTGGGTATTCACCAGTTAACCAAAAAACCAATCGACCAGCTCGCCAATTGCAAAACTAACAACTATTTGTCGCCCTTGATGGCTGCCCGTGCAGCGAAAAAAAACCATTGGAACGATGCCGTTATTCTTAATACGGCCGACCGGGTTTGTGAAACCACCATTGCCAATATTTTTCTATTCAACAATGACCTGTTGATTACGCCGGCTTTAACAGAAGCACCGGTGGCGGGCACCATGCGGCGTCATATTTTGCAGCAGGCCCGTCATTTGCAAATACCCATTGAAGAAAGGGCGGTTACCGTGGCTGAATTGCTGGAAGCAGAGGAGGTGTTTATCAGCAATGCCATCCAGGGCATTCGATGGGTGGCCAGCCTGGAGAACAAAAATTTTGTTCATTCGAAAACCAGTGCCTTGTTTCAGCAACTTATTACCCCCTTATGGCAGTGAACGAAAAACCGAAGCCGGTGAAAAAAAGCGCAGTAGAGATTGCCATCATGTGGTTTCGACGCGACCTGCGGCTAAAAGACAATGCAGCGCTGTACCATGCCCTGCGTTCCGGTTATAAAGTATTGCCGGTTTTTATTTTCGACAGCAATATACTGGACGACCTGGCCGAGAAAAAAGATCCCCGGGTGGAATTTATTATGGATTGCCTTACGGCTATGCAGGCCAGTTTGAAAGAACTTGGATCGGGGCTGGTCATTAAGATCGGAAAGCCTTTGTCGGTATGGCAGGAATTACTGCGAGAATATTCAATCACAGCCGTGTACAGCAACCGCGATTATGAACAATATGCCATACAAAGGGATGCCGCGGTGGCTGATTTGCTTCGTGAAAACCAGGTCGATTTTCAGCAATTCAAAGACCAGGTCATATTTGACCAGAACGAAGTAGTAAAAGACAACGGTGATCCGTATACGGTGTTTACGCCCTATAGCCGCAAATGGCTGCAGACACTGACTAATTTTCAGTTGAATCCTTATCCAACCGAGCGGTATGTCGATCAGTTCCTGCCCAGCAATGCCACGGCTTTGCCATCACTGACCGAAATAGGTTTTGCGGAAACGGGTTTTGATTTTCCATCGAAGGCGCTGGGCAAAACATTGTTGACCCATTACCAGCGCGACCGTGATTTTCCTGCCTTGACCGGCACCTCCAAATTGGGTATTCACCTGCGCTTTGGAACCATCAGCATACGGGCCTTGGCAGCGTATGCGCGTCAATACAGTGATACCTATTTGAAAGAGTTGATCTGGCGGGAATTTTACCAGATGATATTGTTTCATTTTCCGCAGGTGAACGAAGGCCGGTCATTCAAAAAAGAATACGATCGCATACAATGGCGGCATGATGAAAAAGATTTTCATCGCTGGTGCGAGGGCAAGACCGGCTATCCCCTGGTAGATGCCGGTATGCGGGAGTTGAATGCCACGGGTTTTATGCACAACCGGGTACGTATGGTGACGGCTTCTTTTTTGGCCAAACATTTATTGATCGACTGGCGCTGGGGGGAAGCTTATTTTGCTTCAAAATTGCTCGACTATGATTTTGCCAGCAACAATGGCGGTTGGCAATGGGCCGTTGGATGCGGCTGTGATGCAGCGCCTTATTTTCGAATTTTTAACCCCAGTTTGCAGGCAAAAAAATTTGATCCCGACAATCACTATATACATCACTGGGTACCTGAAATGAAAGAGGCATCGTATGTAAAGCCCATGGTCGACCATGAAATGGCACGCAAGCGCTGCCTTGAAACATTTTCTAAAGCCCTAAAATGATCAGTCGCCGTTGATGGCGGCATAAACCTTTTCCAGTTGCCGGATGGCCTCTTTTTCTTTTAAGCCAAGTCGAAGGGAATGGGCATTGACATACAGGTCAATGTGCTGCCGCATCACGTCTTCTGACATTTCCTGGGCATGTTTGTACACAAACGGCGATAGTTTTGGGTAGCGATCGAACGACCATTGAATGCTTTCTCTAATTTTTTCTTCCAATAGCGCAGCGGTTTTTTCGTCGGTCGTTTTCTTCACCACGATGGCGCCCAGCGGCACGGGACAATCGAGGGTTTTTTCCCAGCGCTCACCCAGGTCGGTAATTTTGACTAGTCCGCGGGCGGCATAGGTAAACCTGTTTTCATGGATGATCACACCCGCGTCTACTTGTCCATCGAGCAGGGCCTGCTCTATTTCATTAAAAACCATAAATACCTTGTTCCTGGCTTGTGGATACACCATGCTAAACAGCAAATGCGCCGTGGTGTTTCTACCGGGAATGGCTATGCGCAATTCGTTGACTTTGTTTTCGGCGATGGGTTCACGGGCAATGAGCAGGGGGCCGCAACCATTGCCGAGGGCGCCGCCCGACTCAAGCAGCCGGTACTTGTTTTTCACCAGCGGCCATACACCATAACTGATCTTGCTGATGTCGAGTTTGTCTTGCAAAGCCCATTCGTTCAGCGTTTGTACGTCTTCGAGCGCAAGCTCAAATTGAAAAGGCCCGGGGTCGATGTGTTTATTCACCAGGGCATCGAAGATAAAAGTATCATTGGGGCAGGGGGAGAATCCGAGCGTGAGTAACATATCAGAGGTTTTCCAGTAGTTGGATCAGTTTGGCATTCAGGTTGTTGATGGCCGTTGTCAATTGCCAGTTTTTCTTATTCCTTTCACCGATATAATTGGAGGCAGCACGCAGTTGCAGAAAGCTGATATTTTCCTGAAGGCAAACATAATGCAGGGCCGCCCCTTCCATCGATTCGATCAGGGCTTTGTATTTCTGTTCGTAGTAATGAATGCGTTCTTTATTGGTGCTAATCTCATTGACGGTGATGGCGTTGGCTTTGGGTAGCTTCACTCGTTTCAACAGGGTGCTGGCAGGATTTACCAATACTGATTTTTTATAGGGCATTTCATTGGCCGCCACCCAACCCAGATCGGTTAGGGATTTAAATTCTTTTTTTTCTACCACCCCCATATCGGCCATGAGGTCTTGTTTGATGGCGAAGACCGTACCGAGCGGTTTGGATCGATCAAATAATCCCCCGACCCCGGCCTGGATCACGAGGTCGGGTTTCTTGTACCGCAGATACCGGGTCAGCGCATAGGTAGTGGCCACGGCACCTACACCTGTAACCAGGATATCGATATCCAATTCGATGTGATCGAGTTTGTCGGTTTGCGAGAGATGGTCGGTAAATGGCGCGATTTCACCCGCGGTGGCAGCTACCAGTAAACAGTGCATGTCTATAGCTTTGTGAACAAATGTCGCATTTCCGTGTAATTTAGCCTGATGGGACAAAAAGTGGCTGTTTTCAGAAAGGAGCATTTCAATGCGGCGCACCGCTTGTACCGGGCCGATTGGGATGAGAACCGGAATTGGGCCGAGTTTGGCAAGTGCAGTTATCCAAATTATCATGGTCATAATTATGAACTGGTGGTAAAACTGGTGGGCGAACCCAATCCCGAAACAGGCTATGTGATGGACCTTAAATTATTGTCGGCCATCATTCAGCGGGAAGTGCTGGAAAGATTTGATCACCGTAACCTGAACCTCGATACGGCCGAATTCGCCACGCTGATACCCACGGCCGAAAACATCGCGGTGGTGATCTATGGGTTGTTGCGCCCGCATATCACGCCCGACCTTGAACTGTATATTCGTTTGTACGAAACGGAAAGAAATTTTGTAGAGTACCCGGCTTAAAAAAATACACATGGCATATCACAAAGAAGAGTTCTACGATGAAGAAGTGACCCGTGGCTTGATCGAAAATTACAGAAGCACACTCCGGTTGCTGGGCGAAGATCCTGCGCGTGAAGGATTGCTGAAAACACCTGAAAGAATGGCCAAGGCCATGCAATATATTACGCAGGGTTACCAGCTTAGTGCAAAAGAAATACTCGATTCTGCCCGGTTTCACGAAGATGTAAGTGAGATGATCATTGTAAAAGACATCGAGCTCTATAGTATGTGCGAACACCACCTGCTGCCATTTTTCGGAAAAGCACATATTGCGTATATCCCCAATGGTTATATCACTGGTCTGAGCAAACTGGCGCGCGTGGTAGATGTATTCAGCCGGCGACTGCAAGTGCAGGAAAGACTGACCCACGAAATATTAATGGCCATCAAAGATTCATTGCAGCCCCTGGGCGTGGCTGTGGTGATTGAAGCCAGCCACCTGTGTATGATGATGCGCGGGGTACAAAAACAGAATTCGGTGACAACCACCTCGGCATTTTTCGGCGAATTTGAGAAAAATGAAACCCGCAGTGAATTCATGAAACTGATTTCTGCAAAACTGAGTTGAATAGTGTTATTTTGCGCATCAACGATTTCCTTACATGAAACATGCATACGTTTTCCCAGGCCAGGGTTCCCAATTTTCCGGGATGGGCAAGGAGCATTATAACAATAGCGCATTTGGTAAAAAATTATTTGAACAGGCCAATGAAATCCTGGGTTTCCGGATTTCGGATATCATGTTCAATGGCACAGATGAAGACCTGAAGCAAACCAGTGTTACGCAACCAGCCGTATTTCTCCATTCAATCATTGCTTACCGTAGCATCGAGTTGGCAAAACCTGATATGGTAGCGGGACATTCATTGGGTGAGTTTTCGGCACTGGTGGCCAACAGCGTATTGGCATTTGACGATGCATTGAAACTGGTTTCTGTTCGGGCGAAAGCGATGCAAAAAGCCTGTGAATTGCAGCCATCAACCATGGCTGCCGTACTGGGCCTCGAAGATGCAAAAGTGGAAGAAATATGTGCTGCTGTGCAAGCCGAAACCGGCGAGATCGTGGTGCCAGCCAATTATAATTGTCCCGGGCAACTCGTGATCAGCGGTTCCATAAAAGGAATCGAAATTGCCTGCGAACGTATGAAGGCAGCGGGTGCCAAACGCGCACTGGTATTGCCGGTGGGCGGCGCTTTTCATTCGCCCCTGATGGCGCCAGCCAAAGAAGAACTCAAAGCGGCCATTGAGCAAACCAAATTTCAACAGCCATCCTGCCCGGTGTACCAGAATGTGGTGGCCAGGGCTGTATTGGACAAAGAGGAGATCAAACAAAACCTGATCGATCAGTTAACCGGTCCGGTGCGGTGGACGCAATCGGTGCAGGCCATGATACGCGATGGTGCCAGCCGGTTTACCGAGGTAGGTCCGGGCAAAGTGCTGTCGGGTTTGATTGGTAAAATTGATAAATCAGTGGCCACCGACAATGTGGCCTGATTGAGCTTTACTTGTCAACTGAATTTCAGCGAACAGTTCACCCATTCCGGGTCAAAATCAGCGTCGTATTTCTTGTAAAAATGAATGGCGGGTTCATTCCATTCCAGCACCTGCCAAACCATGCCCTCGAATCCTTTTTCCTTGCACTCTACCAGCAGCCGGTCGAATAAAAGTCGACCGAGACCGAGACCTCTTTTTTCTTCCGTCACCAAAATGTCTTCGAGGTACATGCGTTGTCCCTTCCAGGTGCTGTAACGAATATAGTACAAGGCGAAGCCCTGCACCACGCCGTCCAACTCAGCCACAAAAGCCCACCACACCGGTTGTGCACCAAATCCGCTGTCGGTAAAATGCGCCAGCGTTACGGTTACTTCATCGGGGGCACGTTCGTACACAGCCAATTCTTTGATCAATTCTAACAATCGCGCGCAATCTTCCTGCTGCGCTCTTCTGATTACAATGTTATTCATGCCAATGCTTGTTCGAGGTCTGCTATAATGTCTTCTATATTTTCAATGCCTACACTCATTCTAATCAACCCGTCGGTGATGCCCGATTTCTCTCTTTCTTCTTTTGGAATACCGGCATGCGACATCGATGCCGGATGTGATACCAGGGTATCGACCGTGCCCAGTGAAATGGCTTTAACACACATCTCCAAGCGGTTGATAAAACGAATGCCTGCTGCAAGCCCGCCTTTTACTTCAAAGCTGAGCATGGCGCCCGGGTGTTTCATTTGTTTTTTGGCCGTGGCGAAATCAGGATGCGATGGCAGGCCTGTATAATTGACAAAAGCAACCGCCGGATGTTGATCGAGGTATTGTGCCACTTTCATGGCATTGGCGCAATGTCGTTCCATCCGCAATTCCAGTGTGCTGATGCCCTGGATGAGCAGGTAAGCATCAAAGGGACTTGCATTGCCGCCTAGCAACACATACCATTTCCAGGCCTTGGTACGCATAAACTCGAGGTCCTTGCCCAATAACACGCCACCCATCGCACTGCCATGTCCATTTAGAAATTTGGTGGTGCTGTGAAAAACAAAATCAGCACCATAGGCAAAGGGTTGTTGCAACAATGGCGTGGCAAAAGTATTGTCGACCGTCATCAGCAGTTTGTATTCATCGCACAGAGATCGGATCATGGCGAGGTCAAAACACTGCAGGGTAGGGTTGGCTGGTGTTTCAATATGTATAAGGCGGATGGATGGATTGCTTTTGATGGCTGCTTCTGCCTGGGCGCGATCGCGCAGATCGGCGATGATGGTATGGATGCCGTTTGCCTGCAATACTTTGGTTAGCAATTCCTGTGTGCCGCCATACAAAGAATAATGTGTTAATACCGTATCACCCGCTTGCAGGTTGCTCATGAACAGGGTGGTCATGGCTGCTTGTCCGCTGGCATGCAACAAGGCTTTTAACACCAGGGGTTCGCCCTGGCTGTTAAGAATACCATCCGCTTCCAGCGCGGCGATCTTGGCTTCGGCCACGGCATTGGTGGGATTGCCCCAACGCGAATAAATCTGGGTTTTATCGGCGCCGGCAAATCTTTCCATGCCTTGCTCAGCACTGTCATAAAAAAAAGTAGAGGTGGCGTAGATCGGGGTAATATGCGAATAGTTGGGGTCGGGTATGCGTCCGCCGTGAATGGCCAGTGATCCCTTGCCTTTGAATATTTTTTTTGCCATGCCCCAAAAATAAGTGAAACGCATAGAAGAGCGCCAGGTCTAATTCATTGGGTTTGATATGTTTTTGCAGTTGCCGGAGCAGAAGATCGTTCATGCTAAAAAATAAGCTTTCTTCCGGTCAAAAAACGTACATTAGGGAACAACTTTTGGTATGAGTCGCCGCAATATCGAAAGCATATTTTCATGGTTCTTTTTGGCCTTGGTGCTGACCGGCCCGGGAACAAGTTATGCGCAATCGCGCGACTGGCGCAATCGGATTGATCGGGTGGTCGAAAAGGCCGATAGCCTGGCCATGCGGTCACAGCTCACTTTTTACCTCAATAAATTTGTGCAGAAAGACCGGCCGGTTCGCGAAACCTGGCACTATACCGTGAACAAAGGGGAGGTCGTCATTTTTGAAGTGCATTATTTTATCGATACCATCGAGCGACTCGAAACTTATTACCTCGATCGGGAGCAGGTGGTTTGTATGGAAGAATATGAAATTCTTTGGCCGAAACACGATGATGATCGCATTCTATGGGGAACGGTTTGTTTTTTCGATGCGCAACAGGTGCGGCAATACATCAGCATGGGAGCAAAAACAAGGGGCGAACAAATGCCCGAAGTCGATCCCTATATGCGTTTCAGGCGCCGCTTCCGCGAGCTGAATGAAACGCGCACGCTGCTGGAAAAAGACGACCAGTACGTTACCTTTGCGAAATGACAGCACTGGAAAATGTTTCCATTCAACAAGCCATCGTACACAAGGTCGGAAACCCCACACGCGGCGAACAATTATTGCTTTCTCCCCATCCACTTACCCTGAATGATGATCTGGTGCGTTCGCTACTGGTTCGTTATTTACTCGCCCCTTTTTCGGAAAACGAAATCTATCATTTCACGCACCTGAGTGATGTGCAGATGAACGAAGTATATCGCTATGTGCGCGAAATATTTGAACAGCCCAAAAGGTTTGTCGCGGTATCGCAACTGCTGGCGAAACTGCTCTATAGCAAATCGACGCATGCACGCGTGAAAGACGGAGAATTGTATGTGGTGTATTTCGAGAATGTTTTTTTTGAAGGCGAATCGCAACCCGCCATTGGCATTTTCAAGTCAGAAACCAAGGAGACTTTTCTGAAAGTATTTGCGCACGGCAAAGGATGGGAGCTGGGCGCCGAAGATGGCATCAACATCAATAAACTGGACAAAGGTTGTTTGGTTTTTCGTACCGAGTCAGAAAACGGTTTTCGGGTGTCGGTGGTTGATCATACCAATCGCCAGGAAACGCAGTATTGGGTCAACGATTTTTTACAGGTGCAACCACTGGCCAACAGTTACCAACACACCAACCAGGTGATGGGCCTGTGCAAGCTTTTCATCGAAAACGAATACGCCGAAAAATTCGATATTCAGCGCAGCGACCAAATTGACTTGATGAATCGGTCGATCGATTATTTCCGGACAAAAGAGCAATTCGATATGAACGAATTTGCGGCCGAAGTAATTCATCACCCCGAGGTGGTGGAAAGCTTTATGCAGTTCAAACGGAATTTTGAAGACAACCGCCGGTTTGAGATCGATGCCCAATTCGATATTCATGGCGCGGCGGTGCAGAAACAACAGAAATTATTTAAGTCGGTGCTCAAACTCGACAAAAACTTCCATGTGTATATCCATGGCCGGCGCGACCTGATCGAACGTGGATACGATGAAGCCGTGGGCAAAAAGTTTTACAAACTGTATTACGACGAAGAAAGCTGATCAGCATCCCCACTTCACCCAGGCAGCACCCCAGGTAAAGCCACCGCCAAAGGCAGCCAGGATCAGGTTATCGCCCTTTTTCAATTGATCCTGCCATTCCCACAAGCAAAGCGGAATGGTAGCAGCCGTGGTATTGCCAAAACGCGTGATATTGATCATTACTTTTTCGCGCGGAAGGCCAATGCGTTGGGCCGTGGCATCAATGATTCGAAGGTTGGCCTGGTGCGGTACCAGCCAGGCGATGTCATTGCCGGTGAGGTTGTTTTTCTCGAGCAGTTCAGCACTTACATCGGCCATGCCGGTAACAGCATATTTGAAAACAGTTTTGCCTTCCTGGTGGGCAAAATGTTCGCGACGGGTCACGGTTTCGATGCTGGCCGGATAGGCTGATCCCCCTGCTTTCATATTGAGGTAATTGCGGCCGGTTCCATCGGATTTGAGGATCGCATCCTGCAAACCCAAGCCATCGGTATTGGGTTCAAGCAATACGCAGCCCGCACCATCGCCGAAAATAACGCAGGTATTGCGGTCGGTGTAGTCGACGATAGCACTCATTTTATCGGCGCCCACCACCACCACTTTTTTATAGCGGCCACTTTCAATAAACATGGCACCAGTCGAAAGGGCGAATAAAAACCCTGAACAGGCTGCGCCCAGGTCGAAGCCCCAGGCATTGGTAGCGCCGATCTTGTCGCAAACAATATTGGCCGTGGCGGGAAACACCATATCGGGGGTAACCGTCGCCACAATCATACAATCGATATCAGTGGGCGAAATGCCGCGTTTGGCACAGAGGTCGAGTACGGCGGGCGCCGCCATATCGGAAGTTGCTTTTCCTTCGCCCTTCAGGATGCGGCGCTCGGAAATGCCGGTACGGGTGCGGATCCACTCATCGTTGGTATCCACCATTTTCTCCAGCTCAAAATTGGTCAGGGTATAGTCAGGAACATATCCTCCCACCGCGGTAATGGCGGCCGTAATTTTCTGCGTCATGCGTTTCAGTTCAAAAGCGAGCCAAATGTAGGTAAATTGCGGTGTTATTTCTTTATTTTGCAGCCTATGATCGCCTACCTGAAGGGTCAGTTCACCCTTTTTAACCCAACCTGTGTGTATGTAGATGTACATGGCATAGGCTATGAGGTGTATATTTCGCTGAATACCTATGAAGCCATCCGCAACCAGAAGGAAGGTCAGTTATTCACGTATTTACATATCAGGGAAGACGCGCATATACTCTATGGCTTTGCCAGCGCCGCCGAAAAACAAATGTTTTTGCAATTGTTGGGCGTGAACGGTGTTGGCGCTTCTACGGCGCGGATGATGCTGTCCTCGCTCAAGCCCGAAGAAATCAGCCGGGCCATTAGCCAGGGCAATTCGCGACAACTGGAAACCGTAAAAGGCATTGGCCGCAAAACGGCCGAGCGGATTGTACTCGAACTGCGCGACAAAATCAATAAACAAGGTATCGATATAAATAATTCAGTAACCGCAGGCAATACCACCGAGCACGACGCGTTAGAGGCCTTGCTGGCATTGGGGATTGCCCGTCCCGCGGCCGAACAGGCCCTCCGGAAAGCGATCCAGCAAGAGCCGGGTACCGAACAAGTTCAGGACTTGATCAAATCAGCACTTAAAAACGTCTAGGCCTATAGATCCGAGCTATACGCAACTAATTTTTGGGAAAAAAGACTGTGGGCATCTATTCGTTTTGGAACGGGAAAAAAAGCTTCCTGTTTTTACTGGTACTGATCGGGACCTTGCAATTAAACCGGGCATTCGCCTGGCAGCAGGCCGACACTGCTCGTAAAACCGGGAAAGACACCCTTGTATTCCCCCTCAAAGACCGCCGCTCAGACGCTTCCATCGAAAGCCGCCGCAACAGTTTCGACCTCAAAGATCCCTCGAATATTCAGCGTACGGTTGAATATGACCCCACCACCCGCCAGTACTATATTGTTGAAAAAATAGGCGACAAATATTACCGTTCGCCTACCTACATGACTTTTGAGGAGTACCTGCGTTACAAAGCCAAAGAGCAGGAGGAAGAATATTTCCGCGAACGCGCCAACGTACTCAGCGCCCTGAACCGAAAAAATGTGCGACCCAAACTCACGGTGTCGAACAGTTTCTTCGACCGGCTTTTTGGAACGGGCAAGATTGATATCCGCCCGCAGGGCAATGTGGATATCACCCTCGGTTACCAGGGACAAAACATCAAAAACCCCACCCTGCCCGAACGCGCCCGTAAAACAGGTGGCTTCGATTTTGACATGGGCGCCAACCTGAGCGTATTGGGCAATATCGGCAGTAAAATGAAATTGCCGATTTCCTATAATACGCAGGCCAATTTCGATTTTCAGAACCAGCTTAAACTCGACTATACCGGCGATCCTGATGAAATTATCAAACGCATCGAAGCGGGTAACGTGACTTTCCAAACCAAGGGTTCGCTGATGCCTAGTTCGCAATCTTTGTTTGGTATCAAAACCCAATTGCAATTTGGTAAACTCTTTGTAACGGCGGTGATTGCCAACCAACGTTCCAGCCAGCAAAGCATGCAATTGGTTGGTGGTGCAGCGAGCTCATCGTTTCAGTTTAAAGCCAATAACTACGAAGAGAACCGGCACTTTTTGTTGGGCCAGCATTTTCGCAAAAACTATAACAAAGCGATGGGCACCCTGCCTGCGGTGAATTCGCTGGCCAATGTGTTGCGCATCGAAGTATGGGTGACCAATAAAAACGGTACCACCACCGATACCCGCGATGTAGTGGCATTGGCCGACCTGGGTGAAAAAAATCCCTACAACTATCCGGCGAGTCCCGGTACTGATACACTTCCATCCAATACAGTCAACGGTTTGTACCAGGCCATCATCAGCGATCCTTCGAGTCGCTTTTCGGCACAGGTTACCACCAAATTGAATTCGATGGGGCTGAAGGCCGTGCAGGATTTTGAAAAAACATACGCAAGGAAGCTGAGCCCCACAGAATATTATTTCAACCCCAAAGTGGGTTTCATTTCGTTGAACCAACCCCTGCAAGCCGATGAAGTGTTGGGTGTTGCTTATCAATTTACATACAATGGCCGGATACTCCAGGTGGGTGAATTTTCTACCGATGTGCCCCCCGATACCACCGCCATCATTGCCGGTAACCCGAAAGTGCTTTTCCTGAAACTGTTGAAAGCAACTTCTCAGCGTACACAATTGCCTTTGTGGGACCTGATGATGAAAAACGTGTATGCCCTGCAAACACTCGATGGTGGGTATATCTCCAGCGTGCAGAGCACCGACTTTAAGTTGAATGTGTTGTACGAAGAACCGAGTTTGGGCACTAAGCGTTACCTGCCCGAGGGGCCCAAATCAGGCCAGCCAATTTTAACATTGCTCAACCTCGATCGACTCAACAATAACAACGACCCCTTGCCCGATGGGGTGTTCGATTATGTAGAAGGGTACACCATTATTTCCAACCAGGCGCGGGTGATATTTCCCTTGCTGGAACCGTTTGGCCGCGACCTCGACAGTATTGCCTTCCAGGGCGCTTCGGCCGATATCAAGTCCAAATATATTTTCCAACCGCTGTATGATACCATCAAAGAAATTGCAAAGACCTATGCCAACCTCGATCGATTTGTGATTCAGGGTACGGCAAAGGGAACTTCTACGTCGGAGATTTTTTTGAATGCAGCGAATGTGCCACAGGGATCGGTGAAAGTGACGGCCGGCGGACAAACACTGCAAGAGAACGTCGACTATATTGTTGACTATGCCAGTAGCACCTTGCGTATCATCAACCAGGCCATTATCAATTCGGGGGTGGCAGTGAATGTTTCGCTCGAAAACAATGCGAGCTATGGCATGCAACAGCGAAACTACATGGGCTTGCGATTGGATTACCACCTCAAAAATACCGAGAAGGAGCAGTTGACGATTGGTGGTCAAATGGTCAAACTAGGCGAGCGACCGTATTTCACCAAGATGAATTATGGCGAAGACCCCATTCGAAACACCATGTATGGCGTCGATTTCAGTTACAATGCACAAGTACCGAAACTGACGCGCTTACTCGATCGACTGCCTTATTATAGCACCCGCGAAATGAGTATGATCACGGCCTATGGGGAAGCGGCTGCATTGAAACCCGGCCATCCACCACAAATTGGAAAGGGAAACCAGGGCCTGATTTATATCGACGATTTTGAAGGCACCCGCAATAGTATTGACCTTCGTTTTCCGATCATCAACTGGTCGCTGGCTTCAACACCGCAGGGCAATGGCTTGTTTCCCGAAGGCAGTATGAAAGATACATTGCAGTATGGTTTCAATCGCGCAAAACTGGCCTGGTATAATATTGAACCCACGCTGCAGGATCGGAATGCAAACAATAACCCCATGTCGGGTTATCCCAATGCAGATGCTATTTTCAATGATCCGCGCACGCGATCTATTTCACAACAGCAATTGTTCCCGGCGAAAACACCCGACTATGGTGTTGCGCAATTGATCACCTTCGATATGGCCTATTACCCTCGGCAAAGAGGTCCTTATAACTTTGATGCCCGCCCAGGGAGTATTTCCAGTGATGGTAAGCTGCTGAACCCGAGAACGCGCTGGGGCGGTATCATGCGTGGTCTCGACCAGGTCGATTTTGAAACGGGCAACGTTGAATACATTGAGTTCTGGATGCAGGATCCTTTCTTAAAAACGCCGAACAGCACAGGGGGTGAATTGTATTTCAACCTCGGTAATATTTCTGAAGATGTGTTGCGCGACGGACGACGTTTTTTTGAAAACGGATTGCCAACGCCCAATATCCAGGCAACGGTTGATTCATCGAGTGTATGGGGTAAAACGCCGAGCAACCCGATTCAGGTAACCACCGCTTTCAGTAATGATCCAAACGACCGGCCTTACCAGGACGTTGGTTTTGATGGATTGGATGATGATGCCGAACGTCGCAAATTTGGTAACTACCTCACACAACTGGCTGCCATCACCGGCGTTGGTTCTGCGGCTTACCAGGCGGCCCTTGCCGATCCGGCCAATGATAACTTTAAAAATTATCGCGATGCAAGTTATGACCAAGAGCAGGCCGATATCCTGGAACGGTATAAAGCCATCAACAACCCGCACGGTAACTCACCCATCGCGGCAGCGAATTCTACAATCACGACGGCGTTCACCCTGTATCCCGATCAGGAAGACCTGAACAAAGACAATACCTTGAATGAACTGGAAGAGTATTTCCAATACAAGGTGGAATTGAAACCCGAAAACCTGGTAGTTGGCCAAAACTTTATTACAGACTCGCGCAGTTTTGATTCTGCGAGTGTGCATCAACGTTGGTTCCAGTTTCGAATTCCCATTGATCAATACAATGCGAAAATTGGCGATATCCCAGATTTTAAATCGATCCGTTTTATCCGTATGTACCTGACGGGTTTTGAAGATTCAGTAGTAACCCGTTTTGCTAAACTGGAACTGGTGCGTAACCAATGGCGTCGTTTCTCTTTTGAACTCGACACCACGGGTACTTATAAAACATTGTCGCCCACTTCACCCACTACGACCAATGTGATTGCGGTGAACATTGAAGAGAACGCCAACCGCCGACCGGTTAACTATGTATTGCCACCAGGCATTGAGCGGGTGCAGGCATTGAGTAATAACAATGTCAATATTCAATTGAACGAACAGGCGATGAGCATGCAGGTATGTAACCTGGCCTCCGGTGCGGGCCGCGGTGTGTTCAAAACCATGAACCTCGATTTACGACAATACGGCGAGTTAAGAATGTTTGTGCATACAGAAAGTGTGATTGGTGCAAACACGCTGAACAACAATGACCTCAGTGCGGTGATTCGATTGGGCAATGATTTTGTGGGCAACTATTATGAAATCAGGATTCCCTTGAAAGTAACCCCACCCGGCACCTATACCGATAAAACAGCCGAATTGGTTTGGCCGGTGGAGAATGAACTCGCATTGGATATTCAACGATTGATCAGATTGAAGATCAGCAGAAATGCCGGCGGACAATCAAACCTGTATTACAAAGAAACAGATGCCGACGGAAAAACCTACGCCATATTCGGTAACCCCAACCTGGGTGAAATCAGGGGTATGTTTATGGGGTTGTATAACAACAGCAGTGCCACCGTTTGTGCTGAAACCTGGTTCAATGAATTGCGTTTGTCGAAGATCAACGAACGTGGCGGCTGGGCGGCAACAGGTCGCGTAGACATTAAGATGGCCGACCTCGGTACCTTGTCGTTGTCGGGTGCGTACCGGAGCATTGGTTTTGGTAATGTAGACCAGCGCGTGAATGAACGCAGCCGCGAAAACTACAGCCAGTTTGATGCGGCTACCAACCTCGAACTGGGTAAGTTATTGCCGCCCAAAGCCGGCCTGTCCATTCCTGTGTACGCCGGGTATTCGCAAACGGTCATCACGCCCGAGTACGATCCCTATGACCTTGACATCAAACTGAAAGATAAACTCGGTGCTGTTAGTGGCGCAACGCGCGATTCTATCAAACGCGATGCGGTTGACATGACGAATACCAAAACGGTGAATTTTACCAATGTGCGGAAGATGAACACAAGTGGTAAGAAACCGAAGATCTACAGTGTGGAGAATTTTGATATCAGTTACTCGTATACCAAGACCGAGCATTATAGTCCGCTGATTGAAATGCAGGAAATGGAGCGGCATCGCGCGGGACTTGGTTATAACTACACCAGCACACCGAAATACTGGGAGCCGTTCAAAAAAATGATCAAGAGTCGCACGAAGTGGTACGACCTAGCGAAAGATTTCAACCTGAACTATATGCCCTCCTTGCTGAGCTTCCGCGCAGATGTGAACCGGCAGTTTGGCGCCGTGCGACCGAAAAACGTAGGTGGTCCCAAGGGCATTTTGCCAGAGACCTATGATAAGTATTTTACGTTCGACCGGTATTATGGTATGCGGTGGGACCTTACCAAAGCATTGAACATCGATTTTACGGCCATCAACAGGGCGCGGGTCGACGAAGACTCAGGTCGGCTCGATCGAATTGAACGTCGTCGCATGTGGTCGTTGTTCTGGCGCGGCGGCAGAAATATTACCTACAACCAGTCGGCGAATGTCACCTACACACTGCCTACCAGCAAGCTTCCGCTAACCGATTGGACCACGGTGCGGGTGGGTTACCTGGCCAAGTACAACTGGTTGGCCGCCTCGCTCGATACCTTCGCGAAAAGCCTCGGCAATTTTATCGGCAACTCGGCGGAGAGAAATATTACCGGTGAGTTTGATTTTGCCCGGTTATACAGCAAGTCGAAGTTTTTGCGGGCGCTTGATTGGGAGAATGCAAACCCGCAGCCGCAGCAATTAAAGCGAGGGCGCGATTCGACCAATAAAAAAGGGCAGCCCGCCGCGCAACGCGACGACAATGGACCTTTGCAATTGCATCCTGCCATCAAGATAGTTGGTAGAATACTGACTTCGTTGAAGCGCGTGAGTGTGCAGTACACCGATGCGGGCTCTACATCTTTGGTGGGCTACACCGATAGTGCGCGCTGGTTGGGAATGAATATGCGATCGAAAGCACCGGGGCTGCCCTTTGTGTTCGGTCGACAGCCTGACACATCGATGATCAATGATTTTGGCCGGAAAGGATTGATAACGCACAATCCGTTGTTGAATAACCTGAACCGGCAAGACTATAACCAGCGATTGAATATAACGGCACAATTCATTCCTGTGCGCGACCTGATTATCGATATCAATATCGAGAAACAGTTTGGTAAGTCTTATTCAGAACTTTATAAGGATACGTTGGGCAATAGCAACCTGGTGCATTTGAGCCCCTATGTAACCGGTACATTCAATGTAACCTATATCTCTTTTCAAACGCTGTTTGATAAATTCAAACCGAACTCGGTAACAGAAACCTTTAGGCGTTTTGAGTCGAATCGGATTATTCTATCGAAACGCATGGCTTCCAGCAACCAATACTGGAAGGACCTGGCACCAGCCGATCAGCAATTGTCGGATGGATATTATACCGGTTATGGCCGGTATGCGCAGGATGTGTTGATACCCAGTTTTATTGCTGCTTACACCAACAAAGATCCAAACAAGGTGGGTCTGATCAAACAGGAAAACGGTGACATAAAATCAAACCCGTTCAGCAGCATCATTCCGAAACCCAACTGGCATGTTACCTATAATGGATTGACACGCATTGAAGGCATGGAAAAAATATTCAGCAACTTTTCGGTATCGCATGGCTATACGAGCAATGTGAGCATGAACAGTTTCAACAATAACCTGATGTACCAGGATCCGTTGAGTTATAATATGCCTGGTTTTATTGATACAGCAACCGGCAGTTTCTATCCCTATTTCCTGGTGCCGAATATTTCTATTTCAGAACAGTTTGCGCCCCTGTTAAGTGTTGATATGCAGTTCACCAACCAGTTGTCGATTCGGGCCGAATACAAAAAAAGCCGAACACTTAGTTTGAGCCTGGTCGACTACCAGTTGAGTGAATCCAGGTCAGAGGGCATTGTGATTGGTATTGGTTATCGGAAACGCGGACTCAAACTGCCTTTCAAGTTCAAGCTGCCTGGCATGAAACAATCGGCCGATCAATTGTCGAACGACCTAAACTTTAAAATTGATCTGGGCTTGCAAGACGATGCAACGGCCAATAGCCGGCTTGACCAATCGGTGGCAACACCTACCAATGGCCAAAAAGTGATTACGATTAATCCATCGATCGATTATGTGCTGAATAACCGGATTAACCTGAAGCTCTATTTCGACCAGCGAAGAACCGAGCCGAAAATCTCTACTTCGGCACCGATTACCACCACGCGTGCGGGATTGCAAATTCGGGTGTCGTTGGCGCAGTAGACGTTGTGCAACTGGCCAGGATAGCCGTATGAAATATAAACCCTAAAATATAGTCGCGAAATTCATCGGCATTTATTGAGCTACGTTACGTGTGTGCGATGTTCCACAATTGTTGTTCGGGAATTTATTCATACCAGCAAACTGATTTGACAGCGCCGATTTTTGATCCTGAAAATTAGGCGCAATGACTTCATTAATGGCTATATCTCTGCTCCACCGTTCACGAAGACAACAAGACAATTCCCATTGGTTGGGCGTTTAAAAGTTGGTTTATTTTACTTTCTATGGCCCTACTCGTAGTACTAATATGGCATGTAGTTCGAACCAATTCAAGTAAAAGTTTATTTTAGGGAGAATGGTTGTACTATAAGTACGACCATATAACTGACGCTAAACTAATGAATGTATCCAGAGAGAATCGGATTTTTCCTTCAACACGAAGTTTCTGCAACGAAGGTTTGCTGGTTTGTCGACGTTTTTTCATTGCTTCCTCACCAGAATTCCATTTATCATCCTTTATTCCTTCTTTCGCTTTAATGCGATCTAAAAACCCGGTCCATAAGCGTCCCATAATCTTCGAGGTATGGCAAGGGCTTAGTTCTGCTTTTGCGACCGATATGGACATACTGGGTGAGTGGCTGTAAAGGTGGTATCTGGGGTACAGAAAAATGAGTAGAAAGGAGTCTTTGGAGAGATATTACGGAGGGATTAAGGCGTAATTGCCGAGCAATCAGGGAGTGTTTGAAACAATAGGGGAAATGAAAAATTACAAATTGACCTGGTAACTGGTGCTGCGCCCTCCGGCTTTACCCGCCAAAATAAACGCACCCGATTCTAACAGTTGCTGCATGTCTCTTGTAGCCGTGGCTTTTGATGTTTTGGTAGTGCCAATATATTTTTTGGCGTTCATTCCCCCTTCAAAACCTTTAGTACCCTCTTCCAGCATTCGCCGGATAACGGTTAACTGACGGTCGTTCAGTTTGCCTTTAAAACGGTCAAAGAATTTGGTTTTCTTCAACGTAAATTCAATTTGTTCCTCGGCTTCAGTCTGTGCGTCCAATGATGTTTTAATAAAATACTCCATCCATGCTGTAATTTCATTTGATTGCTGCGCTTTCTCCAATGAATCATAATACAGCTTCCTGCTTGCTTCAATTGTTCTGGACAGACTTAATAATACAGGCCTGCCGATCGTTTGTGACAATGCTTTTTCTGCAATGGCCCGGCCAATTCTTCCGTTGCCATCTTCAAAAGGATGTATGGTTTCAAAATATAAATGGGCGATTGCAGCACGAACAGGGGCTTTCTTAATTTCCAGTTTTCCACCCGGAGCTGTATCGTTGAACCATTGAATAAACTGTTTCATTTCTTCTGGCACTCTTGACGAAGGCGGTGCTTCATAATGCACTTTCTCTTTTCTCAATGCACCTGAAATTACCTGCATGGGTTCTTCATGGAAGCGCCATTGACCAATGGCGACTCTTTTGTTTTCACCCAGTAACATCTTATGCCAGGCAAATAGTTTTTCTTCCGTCAATACTTCTTTGAATGTATTGCGAACATCAATCATAAGTTCACCTAAACCAACGGCAGATTTGTCTTTGGTGTTTTCTGTATCGTAAAGCAGTCCCAGGTTTTTCCGGATCGATGAAAGCACATCTTTTCTGCTTGGGTATTCACCTTCTATTTCCGAGGTTTTGATGGCTTCTGCCAATATGATTTCTACAATAACGTCCTGTTTTGTTTCCGCTGGCAGACCTTCTAAAATGCCGGACACTCTTCCCACCTTTTCAATGAAAATCAGCAGTTCATCCTCCACAGCTTCAAGGGAGAATTTGAACTGTCGCCAGTCATTTTGTTGCCAGTTGTATTTTGTCATGAGCCGATTATAGTGCTTATTCGGCTCAAATATATAAAAATACTGAGCCGAATAAAATATCTATTCGGCTCAGTATTTGTTCAAAAAAATAGTTTACAATTGAAAATCAATATATTAATAGTGTATTGTTACTATCAATTCACACGAAAACATATATAACGTCAAATTACTGTAACCGTCGCCGTTAGTTTGTTATAACTGCAACAAAAAAGCAGTTAAGTATCTACACCTAGTACTTTTTCAGTGGTGCAGGGCGGGATCGAATCGCCGACACAAGGAATTTCAGCCCTTGTAGGTCAAGAAGGAATTGGCTTGCGCCGTGCAGGTAACGACCAGGTCATTGATGCATACATGGGCCGGCTGACTGGCACAGAACCAAATTATATGGGCGATGTCTTCCGCATGTAAGGGTTCGTAACCTTCGTAAACGGCACTGGCTTTTTGGCCATCTCCTTTGAAGCGTACCATTGAAAATGCTGTGTCGGCCGCTCCGGGATGGATGGCCGTTACTTTGATTTTGTGCTGCAACAAATCAATGCGCATGGCTTTCGAAATGGCGTCTACCGCATGTTTGGTGGCGCAATACACATTTCCCTTTTCGTATACTTCTTTGGCTGCCGTTGAACCGAGATTGAAAATATGCGGCAGGGTTGCCTGCTTCAAGAAGGGGAGAACTGCTTTCGAAATATACAAGAGGCCCTTTAGGTTCGTATCAATCATTTGCTCCCAATCAGCCATAGCGGCATTGTCGAAATAATCCCGCCCCAGCGCGAGGCCGGCATTGTTAACCAAAATTCGAATGGGTAGGTAACGGTCAGGTATAGCCGAAACCGCTGCATCAACCGCCGCTTTGTTCCGGATGTCAAATACACTGGTCCAAACGGATATACCAAAACTGGCTTCGAGCTCTTTCTTCAACTGATCGAGCAGTTCGGCCCGGCGACCGGTGATGATAAGATTAAAACCCTGTGATGCGAATTTCTCTGCGATTGCTTTTCCAAAACCCGAGCTTGCGCCGGTTACCAAAACTGTATCTGCCATAATTATCTGATTAGAACAACGGTTCCTTTTTTGAAGATGATATTGCCGAGGAAGTCGACCCCCCGCGTCATCCATACAAAGGTATTGGTTGCCTGGTCTTGTCCGCCGATTCTTCCATCCCAACCTTGCGACGGATTATTGCTGCTGAATACCAATTGCCCATATCGGTTGTACACCCGGAAGAAATCGAAACGGGCAATGCCCACCGGAATGGGTCGGAACACCGCATTGGTGACCTGCCCGGGGGTGAACGCATTTGGTACAAAAATATCGGGCTTGGAAGTGAATACTTTGATATTGATGGTATCGTACGCAAAACAGTTCTCGACCGTAGCCACCCGAACAGAAAAGGTCTGGTTTTCGAAGAGATGCGCAACCGGGTTGGCGATATTGGTAAAGTTGAGTCCGGTGCCGGGCGACCATTCATACACGTCGCCGCCCGTCGCATTCAATTGCAAGGGCTGGTTTACCACCACCGCCGTATCGCGGCCAGCGAATGCCAATACTGGTGGACGTACAGTAACGGTGACCGTGTCGCGCCCCGGCTTGGGACAACCGATATTGTCGACCACCGTAAGAATATAATGGGTGGTGCGCAGGGGCATGGCCAGGGGCGTTAATGTATTTGCATCTATTAATGTACTACCGGGCGACCAGGTGAAACTGGCACCTTGTATATGTGCACTCAATTGGGCAGTGTCTTCGTAACAGATGGTCACATCATTGCCCGCAAACGCGCCGGGGTAAGGAACAGTGCGTACCTGGATGGTGGCTGTTTTGGAACAACCACCGATGGTTGACAGTACGGAATAGCTGGTGCTGCCGGTGGGTGTTGCGATGGGTGTTCTTGACTGGGCATCGTTCAGGTCGGCCGCAGGCGTCCATTGGTAATGCAAGCCATCGCCCGTAGCAACTAGGGTAACCGGATCGCTGAGGCAAATAGTGGTGTCGGGCATTACGCCGAGGGTCACTTCATCTACCACCCGAACGCGCACCGTATTACTGTTTACGCAACCATTGTCGTTTACATTAACGGTGTACACCGTGGTTAAATCGGGCGATACAGTGGGGGTGGCCGTGAGCGGATTGATCATGCCGGCGTTTGGCGTCCAACTGAATTGTGGCGCCAGGGTGCCGGGCGCTGTTGCCACCAGGGTGAGGTCATCGATCGAACAGATCAGGGTATCAGCAAAGCCAACATTGAGATTGGGCTTGTCGCGCACTTCGATCGACTGGGTGACGGTTCCCTTACAACCGAATGAACTTTCAACGGTTAAACTAACATTTTTGAATCCCAGCGAATGATAGAGCCAACTCGGGTTTTGCAAGTGCGAACTGTCTGATTGGAGGGTTTCGTCGCCAAAATCCCATGTCCACCGACTGATGGTTCCATACCTTGTTGTAGAAGTATCCGTAAAATTAAATGGCGTGAGCAGACAAGAACCGAGCGATGCGAAACCTGGAAAGAAGCCAGGATAAACGCGGGCAACAGTAGTGGTTTGATCGGTACATTGACCATCGGCCAGGTAGATATACAGCGATACATTGTAGGTGCCAGCCGTGGCGTACTGGTGTTGCACGGCCCCCATGGCCGTTTGAACGGTGTCTTTTTTACTGCCATCACCATACTCCCACACATAGAACGAACCAGCAGGATTCACCTGGTTGTTGCGAAATGTTACATTGAAATCATCGCAAAAACTATAGTCGGGATCCAACACGGCTTTCAACGGTTTGCAATCAGACACTTTCAGGTGGATGTCTTTGCGATGCAGGTTGATCAGCTTGTTGTTTCGGTATTCACTGATGCAAACGGTTACGACATACTGACCCACCGCATTGGGTGCAATGCCCGAGAGTATGCCGGTATTGGGATCGAGGGTAACGAGGTTGCCCAGTGGTGTGCTGCCGGAAAATCCGCCAGCATAGGAGAGTCCATTGTAAGGCGGCGGTGCAGCGGGGTTCGGTGCAGTACAGGTATAACAGCCATTGCCTTGCTGGCGACCACCACCGGGATAGGCCTCGCAGAGTTGGTATTCGAGCCGGTCACCATCTTCGTCGGTGGCAGAGAAATCGAAGTTGAAAAAAGCGCTGGCGCAGATGGCAACGGCATCATTGCCGGTGATAACGGGACTGCTATTGTGCTGGCCGACCGGTAGGGTGTTGGTGCCGGGAATTTCACACATATAAGTTGCTCCTACATTGTCGCTCGCGCCGGCCATATTCTTGATGCCCGCGAGCCGGCAGCAACGTTGAAATGAAATAATATAACCGCCGGGATTATCGGGCAGGGTGATTTCTATGCTGAAAAAACGAAGGTTATAACAGATATCGCGCGGCGGATTGGTGATGCAGGGATTTGAATTGGGATCGTAACTAACATTCGATACATGATCGAGCGGTGCCACGGCGGTGCCATATTGTTTGTTATCGGCCTTGGTGAAAACAGTCAGGTTGACTTCATTGTCGAGTTGCCCGGGTTGGTTCTGGTAACAGTCGATGAATAGCTTCAGGGTTATTAAGTAACGCGATCCGGTATTGGTTGGATTTCGGCCGAGGTATTTATAGGCGAGTTCACCGCCACGAATGTGGTTTGCGTGGGCTGCCATGCCCAATAATAAGGCAATAACTAAAAACGAAACGGGCAATTTCATGCGTACGGTGTTGAACGTCTAGTCAAACTTGATCTAAAAAGTCTTTCAGATACTGGTTGGCTGTGGCGGGTTCTTCCAACATACCCATGTGGCCGGACTGGTGAAGCACATGAATATACGATATGTTGGGCAAGTGTGCAAGTTTGAGCGACTGCTCATAGGGAACAGCCTGGTCGAATTCGCCGAATAGGAAGAGAACAGGGTAGGCGCTGGTTTTCAACGCGTCTTGCCGATCAGGGCGCCCCATCATCGCCCGTAAAAAGGCTACCATTGTTTGTTTGCTGATATAAGAATTGCTGGTAGCCAATTCGTTGATAACAGCCGCCATGGGCTGTCGATTTTGCATCGCGAACAGGTTTTCAGTACTGGTGGCCAGGTAGGCGGCTGTGCCATGTGTTTCTATAAAGGCGATGCTTTTGAGCCTTGCTTGCATTTTTTCTTCGCTGTCGGGAAAAGCGGTGGAATGAAACAGGCCGAGGGCCTTGATTCTTTGTGGTGCTTTTTTGGCCAGGGCCAGGCTGATATAACCGCCCATGGAATGACCTATCAAAACAAAGTGGCTGAGTTTTTCCTGGTCGGCGATGGCCAGTAGTTCATCAGCCATCGAATCCATTGACACCGTTGGCTCCGGTTTTGATTTGCCGGTGCCGGGCAAGTGTGGCACAATGATGCGCGCCTGTTTTTGTAAAGCTGGGATGGTTTTCTGCCAGATGCGATGGTCTTCGCCAAAACCATGCACCAGGATCAGCGGTTGTCCCTCGCCGAAAATATCATAGTGCAGCATACAATCGTTTTATCGTTTACGGCGGAAAAAAAGCAGGGTCGAATAACCGACCAATATGAAGGTAAGCAACAAGGCGGCTTTCGATATTAAATCTCCATAGCGGGCATAGAAAGTCATCCGGTTGTAGGTGGGTACAGATGCGGTTAGCAGGCCTTCTTTTTCCCAACCCAATTTTTGCGTGATGGTACCCATCGGATTGATCACCGCGCTAATACCCGTATTTGCACTGCGCACTACCCAGCGCCTGCTTTCGATGGCGCGCAAACGTGCATAGGCCAGGTGTTGTTTGTGCCCGGCTGTATTGCCCCACCAGCCATCGTTGGTGATGATGCAGATCAGGTTGGCACCATTTCGAATAAAGCCCGTCATGAATTCGCCATAAATGCTTTCATAACAAATGGCCGGCGCAATGGAAATATGGTGCAGGCTATCGACCAAAACCGTTCTTTCTTTTTGTGGCGCATAACCACCGGTGGTGCCGCCAAATTGTTCAAACCAGGGCGCCATAAAACGCAGAAAAGAAGGAAGTGTTTCCACCCCAGGAACCAGTTTTGATTTGTGGTATTTGGCCACCAGGCCACCTGAATCGAGCAAGGCCGCCGTGTTGTAAGCGTCAACCCATACCTGCAAGCCAGGAACCCATTGTTGATGCGGACTAATGCCCGCTTCGGTGTAAAATTTATACCCTTCAATACCCGACACCAATCTTATTTGCGGATGTGCCGCCAGGAAACGCCAAAGCGGTTCGAGTTGTCTTTTTTGCCGGATGCTATCCTCTTCAAAAACATAAGGCAGGTTGATGGCTGTTTCGGGCCAAACGATCAACTGTGTTGCCGGTGTGGTGCCCGCTTCAGAGAGCCGAACGAGTTTATCCAGGAACATGGCTGCATTGGCCGGGTTAAACTTCGCATAAGGATCAATGTTAGGTTGCACAATCACTATTTCATGGCTGCCTTTTATGAAAGCCCTGTTTTCGGGCGCCATCCACCCGATCACCAGCGACACGGTAATGGGCAATACCAACCCGGCGCCAAGTAAGCGCAACAAAAAACGTTTGGGGGGCTCTTGTGTTTTTTGGTACTGTACCCAGGCATAGGTAAACCCAATGTTCATGAACAATATCCAGGCACTGCCGCCACTGGTACCAGTCAGTTCATACCATTGCACTATATTGGGCATATTGGCAAAGCCATTGCCGAGGGTGAGCCAGGGCCAACTAAGCTCCCAGTTGAGGTGGATGTATTCAAAGCTCAGCCAGCTTAGCGCGAAAGCGATATAGCCCGCTTTCACCCCCATTCTTTTGCGCACATTGTACAATGCCAGCCAGGGTATACACATCAGCAGGCAGTTGGCGATGATGGCAGCAATGGAGCCCTCGGCCGTGGAGTTCCACATCCACCAGGTAGTGATGCCATTCCAGGTCAGTAAGCCAATAAAACAATAGCCCAGAAAGGCACCTCTTTTTACGCCTTGTTCCAGGATGATGAATAACGGAACAAAACCGATAAAGAGCAGGGCGCAGGCGGGTACGGGTGGCCATCCCACTGATAAGAGGATGCCCGACAATAGGGCCAGCAGGAATGATGGATATTTCTTCTGCACGTGCTGCGTTCTACACTATTTGCGTGAATAGTTGGGCGCCTCTTTGGTGATATCAATATCGTGGGCATGGCTTTCTTTCATGCCGGCATTGGTGATTTTCGTGAACTGCGCCTGGTCTTTGAGGATGTTCAAATCAGCCGCACCGCAATAACCCATACCTGCACGCAGACCACCTACAAATTGCGCTACTACTTCTTTCAGAAAGCCTTTGTACGCTACACGCCCCTCGATGCCTTCCGGCACGAGTTTTTTGATATCATCTTCCACATCCTGGAAATAGCGATCGCTTGATCCCTGCGCCATCGCACCGATCGATCCCATGCCACGGTATTCTTTGAATTTACGGCCTTCATAAATAATGGTGTCGCCCGGACTTTCTTCCACCCCGGCAAAAACACTTCCCATCATCACGCAATCAGCACCGGCAGCGAGTGCCTTCACCATATCGCCGGTATAACGGATACCACCATCTGCAATGAGCGGAATGCCCATTGGTTTGAGTGCACTATAGGCTTCCATGATGGCCGTGAGTTGCGGCACACCGGCACCGGCTACGATGCGGGTGGTACAGATGGATCCGGGACCAATACCAATCTTTACACAATCTGCACCGGCTTCGGCCAGGGCGCGTGCGCCGGCAGCGGTACCAACATTGCCGGCAACCACTTGTGTTTTCGGGAAATTCTTTTTCACTGATTTCAATGCATCCATCACGCCTTTGGAATGACCATGCGCACTGTCGAGTCCGATCACATCTACACCTACATGTTGCAGGGCCGCCACCCGATCGAGCATATCACGAGTAATGCCGACGGCAGCGCCTACCAACAAGCGACCGAAACCATCTTTATTGGCCGCCGGAAAACTGGTTAACTGGATAATATCGCGATAGGTGATGAGTCCGGCGAGGGTACCATCTTTGCGCACCACCGGCAGTTTCTCAATTTTGTTTTGTTGCAGAATTTTTTCTGCTTTCTTCATATCGGTTCCTTCGGGTGCAGTAACGAGTTTGTCTTTCGTCATCACCTCACTCACCTTACGGGTTTTTGCTGTTTCAAAACGCAGGTCGCGGTTGGTGAGTATGCCAACCAGTTTGTTCTTTTTATCTACGATTGGAATGCCGCCGATCTTGTTTTCTTTCATCAGCTTGATGGCATCTCCAATGATGGCATCTTCCGGCAGGGTCAGCGGATCGATGATCATGCCGCTTTCGCTTCTTTTCACTTTGCGAACCTGTTCGGCCTGCTTTTCAATGCTCATGTTCTTGTGCAGAAAACCAAGACCGCCTTCGCGCGCCAGCGCGATGGCCAGACTGGCTTCGGTAACCGTGTCCATGGCTGCCGACAGCATGGGAATGTTCAGTGATATACTGCGGGTGAGCTTTGTTTTGATACTTACTTCGCGGGGAAGCACTTGTGAATAAGCCGGAACGAGGAGTACATCATCGAAGGTCAGGCCTTCACCAACAATTTTGTGCGAGAGATCAAAGAGATCGGAGGACTTCTTTCTTGTTGCCATGTGCAAAGATAGGGCAGTGGGTAAATTCGCGCCAAATGATTTTTTAACGTGGATGGCGGGTTTTTGCTGAATCGGCTCAAACGCAGCGCTGGTAACGCTTTCCGGGCAAACCCCGGATGATTTTCCGCATTTCGAGCGACAAAATAGCGCCGGCCGCAGCGCCTGAAGAAAGGCCCGAAAGCACATATAAATCGTCGATGGATAATATGCCGTGGTGCCCCAGCAGGTTGGTAATGGCCGATTCGGCCTCGTCGAGAACAAATGGCATCGTGATTTGTTCAGTCGTTTTTTTGCGCTCGTGCCAGTTCATATCGGCTAGAAAGGCATCTGCCGAATAAAATGGTGACGCCGTTCTGTTGTGCAGTAAGAAATTGCAGCCTTCGCTGCGGATATCTGTTCGCCTGCCGGGCAGCGCATATACCTGGCTGTTATACCCGCCTGCCAATGCCGCCGTGATCATACTACCCCCTTTTTTGCCGGTTTCAATCACCAGCAAGGCAGGTGCGATGCCCGCCACGATGCGGTTGCGGATAGGAAAATTAAATCGATCAGGTTTGGCACCTGGTGGAAACTCAGTAATGAAGCCACCGCCTTGCGCCAATATCTCTTGCGCGAGCGAGCGATGCTCAGGCGGATAAATGGTATGCAGTCCGTGCGCCAATACACCGATGGTGGGCAGACCAAATTTTAGCGCCGCGCGATGTGCTTGTCCGTCGATGCCATAGGCCATGCCACTCACTATCACCACCGAGCTATGTCTCAAATCACCGATGATCGATTCCGTTTGTTGGCGCCCATATTCAGTATGGTGTCTAGTGCCTACCACCGATAACATTTTCGGCTGGTTGAGATCGATGCTGCCCTTCACATATAACAGTGTTGGCGGATCATAACAATTCAATAATTGTTGCGGATATTGTTCGTCGGTGATGAAGAGCAATTTTGCTTGCATCCGGTCACTGGCTTCGCAAATTCTTTTGCAATCGTCGAAGGCATTGAAACCCGTAATCGATTTTGCACGCGCCAGCCCGATGCCATCGAGGGCTGCCAGTGCTGTTACGCCTGCATTAAATATAGCTGTGGCGCTGCCAAAATGTGCCGCCAGTGTTTTCGCATGCACATGACCGATATGCGGCACTTTGGTCAATGCAACCTGATAAACCGGTTCTTCCCCTACCATGCAACGAAACTAACAAGGCGTTGTGTACCAAAAATGGGTCTTTTGACCCTGTTTGCACAAGCTTACAGCACTATTACTTCCGTGCGGCGATTTTGCGCACGGCCTTCTTCCGTCTTATTGTCGGCAATGGGTTTATCCGCCCCAAATCCCTGAAACTTCAATCGTTTGGCATCGATGCCATTTTTGATCAGGTAAGTAACCACTGATTGCGCCCGGCCATTCGACAACTTCAGGTTATCGGCAGCCTTGCCAATATTATCGGTGTAGCCATTGATTTGGATACCAATCGAAGGATTGTCTTTCAGCATCTGCACCAGTTTATCCAACTCAACCTGCGATTTTTCATTCAACACCGTGCTGTTGGTTTCAAAGAAAATATTCTTCAATACAACCGACGCATTGGCTGTTATTGGTTGTAATGGAATATCAATGTGATAGGTGCTGTCAGGAGCCTTCTCGCTTAATGCAAAACGCTCCGAAAAAAGCAGGTATCCTTTCCGGTTTACATTGAACGCATAATCGCGGCCCACGGGCAGGGTAATGAGGTAATTGCCTGTTTCATCGGTTTGTACCTGGCTGATCACTTGTCGGGTACTGATATCCGTTAGTTCCATCGATGAAGGCAACCCTTTTTTCGTATTGGCATCAAATACTTTTCCGCGAATCCACAAGGTTTTGACCGGACGCACATCGGGTCGCATGGTGAAGGTGTAGAGGTCGAGTCCCCCGCGACTATCGGCCTGGTCGGCCGCATAATAGGCTGTACTGCCATCGGCTGTAATTACCAGGCTGCCTTCGTTTTCAATCGTATTGATCGGGTAACCCAGGTTGCGGGGCAACGAAAAATTTCCTTTCGGCCCCTTGCGCGCCATAAAAAGATCATCGCCGCCATAACCCTGCAATCCGTTGGAAACAAAATAAAGTGTTTGGTTATCGGCATGGATAAAGGGGCAGGTTTCATCGCCGCTGGTATTGATCTCGGGACCGAGATTCTCCGGCTCCGTCCACCGGCCATTGGGTTGCAAGTGACTGACCCAGATATCACTTCCCCCATAACCATCTGAACGGCGGCTGGCGAAATAAAGGTCTTTTTTATCGGGTGATAAACTCGGCGCTGACTCCCAAAACTCGGTATTGATTCGGTTGCCCAGGTTTTCAGGTTCACTCCAACCATCGGCACCGAGAAAAGAAACATACAAATCACAACTGCCGAGCCCGTCGGGAAAATTACAACCGGTGAAGATCAGCCATTCGCCATCCTGCGACAAAGTTTGCGCGCCTTCATTCAGGTTGGAATTGATTGCGCCGGTGAGGCCGCGGGCCGTCGTCCAGTGATCCGCTTTCTTTTTCGTTTCAAAAAAATCTTCGTTGTTATTGTTTACCCGTCGGGTGAAAATCAATTGTTCGTTGTCGATGGTGAGTGAGGGAAAATATTCCGACACGGCTGTGTTCACACTATCGCCCAGGTTGATGGGCTGAAATTGGTATTGTTGCAACGCTGGCTTTTGCGATTCATCTACTGCAAAGCGATAACAACGCGTCCGATAAGCAGCCGCCTTCAAACTCGATTCATTGAGGTCGTTGATGGTGCTGAATTTATTAACCGCCGCCAACGCATCGGCAAAACGACCCTTACCGGCCAGGTTAATGGAATAGGGGAGGTTGTAATCGCGGAAATACATCGAATCAATGGCCCTTGCTTTTTCGTAATGAAAAATCGCATTGTCGTAATCTTTCAATTCACCGTACATGCCTGCAATCGAGAGCCAGGCATCGGCGTAGTCGGGCGACACCTGTACGGCCTGTTTGAGTAAGTCGATGCCTTTCTTGAAATCATCCGCACGCGCGGCCTCAATGGCCTGTTCGTACAGTTTTACCGCTTTGGCATTTACTTTTTCAGGTTGGTATTGCTGGCCAATGCCCGCAAGCGCAGGCACCAGGGTTAAGATCAACAGTAAAAGACGTTTCATCACAGGTATTTACGGTACACCAATGTATTTGTGGCTTTGTAGGCTTAATTCCCATGCCGGGTGATCAAGTATATAACGAATGATGGCCGGTAAGATTTTATCGCGCCGATCCCATTCGGGTTGCAAATAGAGTTTACAGCCGGGTTTTACCTGCGCGGCCCATTGTTCAGCCCAGGCAAAATCAGACTGGTTGAAAATAACCACTTTCAATTCATCGGCGGCTGCCACCACCTCGGGCAGGGGAAACTTGAATTTTTTGGGGGATAGGCAGACCCAATCCCAGGTGCCTGACAAAGGGCTGGACCCCGAGGTTTCAATATTGGTTTCAAAGCCCGCCGCCTTCAAGGCAGCAGTGAGTTCGTTGAGGTTGTACAACAGGGGTTCACCGCCGGTAATCACGGCCAGTCGACCGGGATGGCTGGCGGCTTCGGCCACCATCGCTTCAATGTCTCTTTGCGGATGGATCGCTGCATCCCAGCTTTCTTTCACATCGCACCACACACAACCCACATCACAACCGCCCAGGCGAATGAAATAAGCCGCCCGCCCCTGGTGAAAGCCTTCGCCCTGCAGGGTATAAAATGCTTCCATAACGGGAAGCCGGGTATCGACAGCGCTGACAGGCATTATAATTTCTGGCGACAAGCTTTAAAAGTATTGTTCATGAGTGCGGCGATGGTCATGGGGCCTACGCCACCGGGCACGGGACTGATATAACTGCATTTGGGGGCCACTTCAGCGAAGAGCACATCGCCTTTGAGCGCAAAGCCCGATTTTTTGCTGGCATCGGGTACGCGGGTGGTGCCTACATCAATCACTATGGCGCCCTCTTTGACCATGTCGGCCTTGAGAAATTCCGGTTTGCCGAGGGCCGCGACGATGATATCGGCCTGCAGGCAAATTTCTTTGAGGTTGACGGTTTGGGAATGGGTGATGGTGACGGTGCAATTACCCGGGTTGCCCGGTTGGCTGAGCAAAATGCTCATCGGACGGCCTACTATATTACTACGACCAATAACCACGGCATGTTTGCCCTTGGTATCTATTTTATAATGTGCCAATAGTAACATGATGCCATGCGGCGTAGCGGCGACAAATGAATCGAGGCCCTGTACCATTTTGCCGACGTTTTCGGGGTGAAATCCGTCTACGTCTTTTGAGGGATGGATGGCATCAATCACTTTCTGCTCTTCAATGTGTTTGGGCAGCGGTAATTGTACCAGGATGCCATCAATATCTTCATCCGTATTCAATTCCTCAATCAGGTTCAGCAACTTATTCTCCGAAATATCGGCGTCAAAACGATAGAGGGTTGATTTAAAACCGATTTCGTTGCAGGCCTTCACTTTGGCAGCTACATAAGTTTCGCTGCCACCATCGTTGCCAATTAAAACAGCCGCCAGGTGCGGGGATTTTTTGCCCTCCGCCACTTGTTGAGCCACCTTTATTTTGAGTTCGTCTTTGGTTGATTTTGATACCAGCAGGCCGTCTAAAATTTTCATGGCGCAAAGGTAGGGCAAGTTTAACAGCCGCCTGCTATTTCCTGTACCTGGTGATGACGGAAATGGTAAAATGTAACGTGGAAATGGATTAGATGGTAAAAGCGCAAACTTGTACAGTAAAATATTTCAAATAAATGTTATTCATTCGTTAACATGTTAAATATACCGTAGAAATAAGTATTTGTAATCTAAAAACTCGATAAGATTTTTTTGACAATTTTCGAATCCGCCTAATTTCACCGCCTGTAAAACTATGATGCACATGAGAAAATTGCTACCAATGCTTGGTATGGCGCTACTTTGCTGTGCGCTAGCCTTTGGCCAAACAAAAACGGTTACCGGTACGGTGACCGACGATAAAGGCCAACCAATCCCTTTCGCAACCATTAAAGCCCGCGGCGGAAAAGAAGCAACTACCGCCGATGCCCAGGGCAAATTCAAGATCAGCGTTAACAATGAAAAAATGCTGGTCATCACTTCTGCCGGATTTGCTACCAAAGAGGTGGCTATTGAAGGTGATGCGCCCCTTACCATATCACTGGCCGGTTCGGTAATGGAAGAAGTAATCGTAACTGCGGGTGGTATCAAAACCCAGAAAAGGGAGATTGGTACGGCTACTACAGTTATTAAGGGCGACAATATTACCCAGGGTAAATCGGTGAACGTTGCCGGTGGTCTGCAGGGTAAGGTTGCTGGTTTGATGATTAACAACACCAGTGGTGGTGTTAACCCGAACTTCCGTCTGGTATTGCGCGGTCAGCGTTCTATCACCGGTAACAACCAGGCCCTGGTGGTACTGGACAATATCATTGTACCTACTTCAGTACTGGGTAACCTGAACCCGGAAGATGTAGAAGATGTAACCGTGTTGAATGGTGCCGGTGCCGCTGCCCTCTATGGCTCGCAAGCCTCTAACGGTGCGGTGATCATCACTACCAAAAAAGGCAAGCGCGGTGCTGCCACAGTTCGCTTGTCAAACACCACTACGCTTGAACAAGTTGCCTTTTATCCCAAAGTGCAAAAATCATTTGGTAGCGGTGGTAGCTCTTATGGCTACGATGAAAATGGCAACCCCATGTTCGCTACCATTGAGAACCAGTCTTATGGTCCGCGGTACGACGGCACCCTGCGCGAACTCGGCGAACCTTTGGAAGACGGCAGCCAGGATTCTGCGTACTATCAATACACCGATGAGCGCAAGAAATTCTGGAAACTTGGCTTGACCAACCAAACCGATCTTTCTGTTTCGGCTGGCGACGAAGTGTCCACATTCTATTTGTCGGGTCAGTTTGTAAAAGCCAATGGAACCACCCCGGGCGACGACTACAACCGTACCAACCTCCGGTTGAACGGTACCCGCAAAGTGGGTAAATACCTGAATGTGACTTATGCTACTTCTTACACCCAAAACAGGTACGATATCACTACGCAAACAGCAAGCATGTATAACAACTTGCTGAACATCCCTTCGTGGATTCCGATTACCAGTTTTGAAAACTGGCGTACGGATAAGTTTGCCAACCCCAATGGTTTCTATAACCCCTGGTACCAGAACCCTTATTTTTCTGCTGCCAATTACCGGAGCAAACAACGCAACGATTACCTGACAGCAAACGTGGAATTGAAATTTTCACCGATTGCTGGCCTGGACCTCGTAGCACGTCAGGGTATTGCCACGCGCAACTTGTCAAACAAAAACACGGTTGGTGCTTTTGACTTTACCCAATATGCCGAAGACATCAGCGGCTCGAAGTCTGATATTCCTGCATCCGTTTCTGATGGTAGCGGATACACCACGCAGTTGATTACTGATCTCTTTGCACAATACCGCACTAAGTTTTCGAAAGACTTTTCGTTGAACCTGATTGGTGGTTTCCAATACCGCCAAGACCAGGCCAAGTCGGTGGGCGTGAGTGCAACCGGTTTGGTCATTCCAAACTTTTACAACGTGGGTGCCGGTGTAGGTACACCTGGTGCCGCTGAGTCGAATTATATGGCGCGTCAGTCTGGTTTGTATGGCGATATCCGCTTGGGCTACAAAGGATATTTGTTCTTGCATGCCACTGGCCGTAACGACTGGGTTTCTATTCTTTCGCCAGAAAACAGGTCGTTCTTCTATCCCTCAGTAGACCTTTCGTTTGTTGCTTCAGAAGCGATTGATGCTATCAAAAACAGCAACACCATCAGCTACCTGAAACTGCGTGCGGGCTGGTCTAAAGTTGGTCAGGTGAACCTGGGTAACTCCGGCGATTTTGGTGCATACTATTTGTTGCCTACTTATTCGCAAGCCTCTGGTTTTCCTTATGGCAGCCAGGCAGGTTATACCGCGGGTAACGGATTGGTGGCAAATAATCTTTCGCCCGAAATCACCAAAGGATATGAATTCGGTTTTGATTTGAATTTGCTGAATGATCGCATCGTGTCAACTGCTACTTATTACAGCACCAAAACCGATAACCAAACGGTAAATACCTATATCTCTAACACCACTGGTTATACCCGCTTGTTGCTGAACACCGGTCAAACCCAGAGCAGTGGTCTTGAATTCACCCTGCATGGCACACCAGTGCGTTCACGCAATTGGGAAGTAACAGTTGGTGGTAACCTTACCTTGCTTGATAACAAAGTGAATAGCATCAGCTCTTCACTGCCCAACCTGCCCATTGCACAGTATGGCGACAACGCCGGTTCTTATGCAGTAGCTGGTCAGGCTTTCCCGGTGATCATGGGTTATGATTACCTGCGTGATCCCGAAGGACATGTGATTGTTGACCGCACAACCGGTGCACCACAAAAAGACCCCAATATCAAGATACTGGGAGCGGCTGTTCCCAAGCATCGTTTGGGTCTGGATGGAACGGTTAAGTTCAAGAACTTCCAGTTGTCCTTCCTGTTCGAATATCGTGGTGGTTACAAAGTGTACAACTCAGGTGGTTCTACGTACGATTGGGCCGGTGTTAGTTACCGTACCGGTGTGTTCGACCGCAATCGTTTTGTGTTCCCGAACTCAGTGTACGAAGATCCCAACAAACCGGGTTCTTATATCAAGAATACCAATATCACCGTGGTTGACGGAAATGGTAATGCCGGCTTCTGGTCAGATGATGACCTGAACATGAGCGTCACTTCCAACTATGTAACATCGGGTGATTTCTGGAAACTCCGCGAAGTGTCGTTGTCTTACACCGTTCCTGCTTCAGTAGTGAAGCGCCTGAAGTATGTGAAAGGCATCACGGCCAGCGTACAAGGAAGAAACCTGTTTGTTTGGTTGTCTAAATACAACTACTATACTGACCCTGAATACAGCGATAGTGGCAATGATAGCAACGGTATCGGTTTAACCGGTCTGTCGCAAACACCGCCATCACGTTTTATGGGCGCAACATTATCTGTAACCTTCTAATAACTGAAGTTTTATCACGGAAACATTGCTGGGACAGTGAAGAAGAAACAATGTTATCCTACCACAAAACAATTAAGATGAAAAAGATTTCAATTGCTTTTTTTGCCGGGGCGGTTATGCTGGCCTCGTCATGTACCAAAAAGCTGGATATTAACGATAACCCCAACCAGTCTACCAGTGCAACGCCGCAGGTAATGTTACCCCAGGCCGTTGCTGCTACTGCTTCTGTATTGAATGCATATAATTCTTACGGCGCACAAGTAGGTGGTTATATGGCCAATGCAGGTGGTTATGGCGGCTTTGGTTCAAACGTTACCTATAACTGGTCAAGCTCTGACTACAGTGGTCTTTGGGCAAACACTTATGATAACCTGAACGATTACCAGGTTACCATCAACCTGGCTGAAGCAGGTGGTTCAGAGTTGGGTTACTTTAATGCAGCAGCTCGTATTATGAAAGCCATCGGTTTCCAACTGTTGGTAGATACTTACAACGATGTGCCTTACACCGATGCACTGCAAGGCGTGACCAATCTCACCCCCTCATACAATACCGGTACCGATATCTACAAGATGTTGGGTGAAGAATTGGACAAAGCGATCGCGCTGATCAATGAAACGGCCGCAAATGGCGGTGAAATCAAAGCACTTGGTTCGTCTGATCCGCTTTTCAACGGTGACATGAACAAGTGGAAGCAACTGGCCAACACCATCAAGCTTCGTCTCATGGTTCGCAGCGCTGGCAAAGTACAGTTCAGTAACACCAGCTTTGATGATGCCGGCTTTTTGTCGACCGATGCGTTGATCAACCCAGGTTATACCCGTGATAATGGCAAGCAGAACCCCGAGTGGAACTCATGGGCATATACTTATACCGGTTCAACGACCAACCGTGCCTGGATGCCCACAGATTGGATGTGGTCGTTCTATTACATGAAAGCCGATGATCCCCGTGGATATGCTGTTTACCTGGCCTTCCCGAATACCGTGAGCAATACATTGGGTTATGAAAGCAGTAATGTTGCTTCAAGCCCGGCTGGTAGTGCCTGGTTCTCACACGTGAACAAAGATGCTGTTGCCGATGCTGCTTCTTCGGGTAATTCTATCGGCGTGTTGAAGGGACCCAATGCGGGCTTCCCGGTAATCACCGCTGCAGAAAGTTATTTCCTGCAGGCTGAAGCCGCCCTCACCGGACTGATTGCTGGTGGTGATGCGGAAGCACTTTTCAATGATGGTATCCTGGCTTCTTACAAGTATCTCTATAGCACGCCCAATGGTGGTGTTTCTTCAGATGCTGCCTGGAACAACCCCGAAGCAGATTATGATTACTATATCACTGAAAATGCCGGTAACAAACTGGTTGATTTCAGCGCTACTACCACACCTGCTGAGCAACTGGAAGCCATCATTACACAGAAGTACATTGCGATGAACATGGTGAATTCGCAGGAAGGATATTTCGAATACCTGCGTACCGGTTACCCCACCATTGTTAACGGTTCTCACGATGGCCTGGAAACATTTGCTTCTTTGCAGTCGGTAAGCACCCGGGCCGATAAATTGCCCGCCCGTATTTTGTACCCAAACTCGGAAAACTCATACAATCCGAACAATGTTCCCAAGGGCATAGATCCGTTTACATCAAAAATATTCTGGTCTAAATAACCGTATCTAACATCTCAAACTAAGTATAATGAAACTTACAATAAAGACAATCTGTGCTGCCGGGTTCATACTCTCGCTGAGTAGTTGTTTGAAAGAAGATCCGTATTTCGATCCTGCACAATCGAACAATGTAATTGAGTTTGCCAACACGGGCGACCTCAACAACGAAACCCTGCCGCGTTTTTACAGCGACCTGGGTACGCTTGCTGCAGGCAGTTCTACTACCATCAATATTAATATCAATACTGCAGGGCCTAATATGGCCGGCTCCGACATCACGGTGGGGCTGGAACTGGACCAGGCAGCGCTGGACAACTATAATTCGGTAGAAGGAGCTAGCTATGTGATTCCACCCGCTTCTGTATTCAGCTTTCCAAGCAGCGTGGTAATCAAGAAAGGTACCAACCGCATCCAGGCGCAAGCAACCATCACCAATTCAGCCGACTTCAGTTTCGACGACGCGTATGCGCTGCCGATTAAGATTGCATCGGTATCAGATGGTACACCGGTAAGCGCCAACTTTGGTACAGCACTCTATTCTTTTGGTGTTCGTAATGCCTATGATGGTCATTACAGCATTAAAGGGTATACCCTGCGTGCAGGCGATAATGTGCTGTCGGGCAATTTTACGGGTAAAACGATGGACCTTGAAACAACCGGTAAAAGCAGTGTTGCTTTCGGTGCAGCCCAGTTCTGGGGCAATGGTTCTGCCGTGGGTATTCCTAATCCGCAATTGACCATCAATGCTGACAACAGTGTAACTGTTTTCAACGCAGATGGCGGTGCGAAAAACAACCCCGCTTATAACAGCCGTTATGAGCCAGAAACCAAAACCTTCTACATTTCTTTTTCCTGGGGGGCTGGCCCGGCTTCGCGTTTAGCCACCGATACGCTAACCTATATTGGTCCGCGGTAATAATCTTCAAACAAATGCCCTCGACTACATCGAGGGCATTTTTCTTATCCTAAAAAAATAAACCATGCGCTTTCTATCCTTAGTTGCAATCCTGCTTTGTTTTCAGTTAACCGCCCGGTCACAAAATGAAGGTGGTGCCGAAAAAGGACTGTTGTTTCCGAAATTTATTACGGGAACGGTTAAGATGAAAACGGGCGAGACAAGCAGTTTGCCGCTGAACTACGACATGATTAACCTCGCTATTAATTACCTGGAAAACGGACAGGTGATGACCATTAGCAATCCCGATGATGTAGATACAGTAACCATCAATTCAGCCGCTTTTATTCCGGTAAACCAAAAGTTTTATCATGTGTTGTTGCAAGTGAAAATGCCCCTGCTGGCCAGTTATAAAGCGAAAGTGACTCACCTGGTTACCACAGCAGGAAAAGAAGGGTCGAATAAGGAAGACCAGGATGAAGTGTCTAATACTGTGTCGGATGCCTATGTGAATAAACGTTTCCAGCAAAACAAGGCGTATTCTTTTGGCGCGGAGTATTGGATCAGGAATGGGCAAGTGATGAATAAGATTTACAACGCAAAGCAACTGGCCCGTTTATTTCCAAAATCATCGGACCAGATTCTGGCCTTTTGTCGGGATAAAAAAATTGATTTTTCGAAAGAAGAGGACGTGATTTCGGCTTTTAATTTTGCAACCACGGGTGTTAATTAGATAGAAGGGTTGTAATCCGCTCACAAAATATTGTATTGAATGAAGCGCTTCGTTGGATATTTTTTTGCATTGGGTTTGTTTACGATCCTTTCACTGCTGGATATCTTTGTTTTCGAAAGAGCCGTAGACAGTAGTGCTGTTTTGAAAAACGTTTTTCTAACGGTCGTTTTGAGTTGGCTATTTTTCCGGCTTCGTGTTAAACAGTCGTCCTAAAATTTACCCGGTATTTTCATATCGACGCGGCAAACAGATCTGCATATCATTAGTTACAATTGGCTCTATCAATTAGGGTGATTTCACCCTTGTCTACGCCCGCATATCATACGAGCTTGCAGTTATGATTTGCAGGGCGTATTTTTTTGTTCTTGGTGTATTGCAGCTATGTATGGTAGCCGCACAAGAACCCTATGTATCTGGCAAATTGAGCAAAGAAATCAGGCAGCCGGCACAATGCTGGATGGCACCTGCTTCCATGTTGCAGGCCGACCAGGCCATGATTGGTATCATTGCTTTGCAGCCCTATGGTATTGCAGATGCCCGGCAGATGTATTTTTTTAGTTGCCTGCCATTCGACCATCAGGCTGCCGGTTTTGGGCTCAGTCGCTTTTGGGTAAAAGGCTATGAAAGCCTGGACCTCTCGCTTACTTACGGCAGAAAACTCTCAGGTGTTTGGTCGCTCGGCGCCGGTATAACCCATCGCTCGGAAAAGTTTTTTGATGGCCTCCGCTATGGAAGCTGGAAAGCCGTGTTGAATACCCGCCTGCAGCGACCCAAATGGATATTGGGTGTGTATACTTCGGTGAACAAACCAACTAACAATACGCCCTTTTTACTGTATGCCGATGCAACCGCCGGCATTGATATGGGTAGTTCGATTTACCTCGACTTCAGCCTGCGTTGGGAAACAGAGCATGGCATAGGCAGTGCCGCATCGTTCCAATATTGTTTCCAAAACAGTTGGCTATTGGCATCTCGCATCAATACCAACCCATTTTCGGTGGCCTACGAAACCGGTTATATTAAAAACGGCTGGATCATTTTGGTGGCCGGTGTGCAAACACCCGGTATTGGCTGGACGCCGGGAGTGAAGCTGGCGCGCGCCTTCGGCAAAAGAAAATTGTCATGAATCGCGCGCGGGGTTTTGCAACAGGGGTATTGCTTGCTTTGCTATGCTGCCATGAAATCTTGTATTGCCAGCAGCCTGCCATGTCTGAACAAGCCCTGGAACAACTCGCCGAATCGTCGGAAGACGATATAGAAAATGATGAAGCCATCCAACAACAACAGTTTCTGCTCACCCAACCGTTGTTTATTAACCAGGCCACAGCATCGGATTTAATCGCAACCGGTATTTTCACCGACGACCAGATAAAAAGTTTACTGCTCTACCGGCAATTGTACGGTCCGCTGGAAAGCAAATACGAATTGCAGGCAGTGCCCGGCTGGGAGATTCCATTGTTGCGAAAAATATGGCCCATGGTGGTTACCGGTCCGGGGCGCGAATGGGAAAAGAAACCGGCCAACCTTTTGTTAAAAGGACAGCAGCAATTGTTGCTGCGAACCGGCGCGACCTTACAAAAGGCAAAGGGTTTTTTGGCCGATAGCCTGGGCCAAAGTGCTTTTGCGGGTTCGGCATTCAAACAATACCTGCGATACACTTATCAGTTTCGCCAGCAGTTGTGGTATGGCATTGCGATCGAAAAAGATGCCGGCGAAAAAGGAGGCGATTTTAAAAGTTTTCATTTGCTGCTCAAGCGCAACGGTTGGTTGAAGTCCGTTGCAATGGGCGATTATTCGTTAAACATGGGCCAGGGTTTGGTCTGCTGGCAGGGACTTGCTTTTGGAAAAACCGGTGAAGCGATAGCGGTGTACCGGCAGGGCAGAACCTTGCAATCGTATCGCTCGGCAGGTGAATGGAATTTTCACCGCGGCCTGGCTTTGGAAACCGGTGGCCGAAACTGGACCCTGTTGGTGTTTGCCTCGCGACGCAAGCGAACAGCTAACTTATTGGCCGATACCACGCAAAACGCGCCGCTTTTCAGCAGTTTGTCCACCTCGGGGTATCACCGAACCAGTGCCGAACGCGCCGACAAATCGGCCATCACCGAAATAACGACCGGTGCACAATGGTTGTATAGCATTCCCCGGTTTCGGTTTGGGGTCACCGTTATGCGCAATCAATTTTCGGCATCTTATTCACCGCGCAATGAACCGTATAATTTGTTTGCCTGGCGCGGCAGGTCATGGTTGAATGTTAGCCTGCACTATAGTTATACCATCCGCAATATTTTCTTGTTTGGCGAAACCGCCTGGTGCCGAACGGGCATAGCGGGTGTTTATTCGATGGTAGTGAGTATGCATCGCCGTTTTGAATGGAGCCTGGTGGGGCGTTATTTTCAACCTGGTTATCAGTCGCTCTATGGAAATGCATTCAGCGAAAACAGCCGACCTTCCAATGAGCAAGGCCTTTACACGGGTTGGAAATGGCAATTGTCGCCCAATTTAACCTGGCAGGGATATGCCGATTTTTTTCGCTTTCCCTGGTTGAAGTACCGGGTAAGTGCACCCAGTGCGGGTTTTGAATGGAGCCAATCGTTGCTGTATACAAAACGACATCGGTGGGATGGGTATATCCGATGGCGGGTGGGCAACAAGGCCATTGACATCACCGACAGCACCATTGCCTTTCCGGTGGCCCAGCAAAGAACCATCCTGCGATTGCATGTAATGCGCGAATGGCAGCCGAATTTTTTCAGCAGCCTCCGCATCGAAAAAAATTGGCTGTTGGCGGCAAAGCAACGCAGCGGCGGTTGGTCGGTATTTGCCGATGCACAATACAGGTGGCAGAAACCGGGCATTCAGTTGGCCGGCCGGCTTCTGTATTTCCAAACCGACGGTTATGACAATCGCATTTATGCGTATGAAAAAGACCTGTTGTATGCTTTCTCCATACCGGCGGTATATGGCAATGGCTGGCGTTATTACCTGCAATGCCAGGGCAAGGGTGTTTCTTTTCATTTTATCAGGAATTGCCGCTTGCAATGGTGGGTGCGCTGGTCGAATACCCACTACAATGGCGGCACTGAAATGGGATCGGGAAACGATCGTATCATGGGCAACAACAAGTCAGAATGGCGTGCGCAGTTATTGTTGCTGTGGTAGGCCAGCCGGCTAACGATGGTAGGCAATACACCCACGTTCACCTATCTTTGTTTTTCAATTACACCTGATGGAAGCGCCGAACAACAACCAGCTAAATATTGAGATTTCTGAAGAGATGGCAGAAGGTAGTTATGCCAACCTGGCGATAATTACCCATTCTCATGCAGAATTCGTGATCGATTTTGTGAATGTTATGCCGGGCACGCCCAAGAGCCGGGTAAAGTCGAGAATCATCCTCACACCCCAACACGCCAAACGGTTTATGAAGGCCCTCATCGAAAATATCGAGCGATTCGAAGATGCCAACGGTGATATCAAAGACCTGGAAGAAGTACAGATGCCATTGAATTTTGGGGGTCCCGCGGCCCAGGCCTAGTGCAATGCGCGACCAGAAGTCGTTGCAAAACGGCCGGCATTAAAGTCATTGTCCTTGCAGCAATGCCGTTCACCTTGCGCCAATAGCAAAGACCTCCCGGCTTAGATCAAGCCTTCGTCTGCAAAACTGAAATAGCCCTCATTGCTGATGATGATATGGTCCACCACTTTGATGTCTAACAACAGCGCTGCCTCGTGAATTTTCCGGGTCAGTTCTTCATCTGCGCGCGAAGGCCGCAAATTTCCTGAAGGATGATTGTGACTTAATATCATGGAACAGGCATCCTGTTCGATGGCTTTTTTCATGATGATGCGCGGATCGGCCACGGTGCCCGTAATGCCGCCCACACTCACTATTTCATGGTGCTTGATGCGGTTGGCGCGGTTCAGGAACAAGACCACAAATACTTCCTGGCGATGATCCTGGTACAATTGCCGCAGATAGCTAGCCACTTCGCGACTACCATGTATTACGGGCACTTCGAGGTGGGTGGCTGCCTGCCTGCGCCGACCCAGTTCCAGGGCCGCCGCGATGGTAATGGCCTTCACTTTCCCAATCCCTTTTATTTTCATCATTTCGTGCAAAGAACAACGCCCCAGTTCGTTGAGGTTGTTCTGGCAGGAGAGGAGCAGTTCGCGCCCGAGGTCAACGGCCGATTTCTCGCGCGTGCCGTTTTGCATCAAAATGCCCAATAGTTCGGCATCGCTAAGGGCCTGCGGGTTTTTACGAAGTAATTTTTCGCGGGGCCGGTCGTCCATTGCCCATTGTTTAATCGAGTGGTTCTGCGCTTGCATGGAGTAAGATTAAGTATTAGTTTCAGACAATAAAACAGGGTTTTAACCCGTTTTTAGCAAATCCATGTCATCCTTTAGAAAACCGAAAAATTCAACGCTATGAACGTCCGTACTTTCAACACCCTTGGTGGTTTCCAATCCATGCTATTCTGCATCGGCATTTACATTGTAGCCCTTTTCTTTTCCATATTTATTTGTTCAGCCATTTTCAAAGCTGTCAGCAACAGCGGCCGCGCCAGTGCTAAAACGGAGCAGGTCGACAAATCAGTAACAGCAACGCCCACCGTGGCTTCTGTTTCGCTGGCCACCCGCTGATAGCCCATTACAATATTTGTTTTACTGTTGATCGAACCCGGTAAGGCTGCCACGGCAGCCTTTTTTTATTTTCCCCACTGCTGGTTTTATTTTGCCCACTGCTGGTTTAAGCCCGGTCTTCAATTTATCTTCGCCGCAGCAACACACCAAATATGCAATCCACTGCCAAGATCTTTTCGGGTACCGGTTCGCGTTACCTGGCCGAAAAAATTGCCGATGTTTATGGCATCCCGCTGGGCCGGGTCAATATTCAGAAATTTAGTGACGGCGAAATCCAGCCCGTTTTCCAGGAGAGCATCCGTGGCGATGTGGTTTTCCTGGTGCAGGGCACCTTCGCCCCGTCAGACAACCTGATGGAATTGTTACTCATGATCGATGCCGCCCGACGGGCATCGGCTTATAAGATCGTAGCGGTCATTCCCTACTATGGCTATGCCCGGCAAGACCGGAAAGACAAACCCCGGGTAGCTATTGGTAGTAAGTTGATTGCCAATATGTTAACTGCGGCTGGAGCCGATCGGGTCATTACGATGGACCTGCACGCACCGCAGATCCAGGGTTATTTTGATATTCCGGTGGATCACCTCGACAGCTCAGTAATTTTTATCCCTTACATCGAGCAGTTACGCCTCGAAAACCTTACCTTTGCGGCCCCCGACGTAGGATCTGCCAATCGCATCCGGGAAATCGCCAGTTATTTCAATGCTGAAATGGTGATTTGCGACAAGCACCGGAAAAGGGCGAACGAAATTGCGAGTATGGTGGTGATTGGCGATGTGACAGATAAGAACGTGATATTGATTGATGATATCTGCGATACCGGGGGCACACTGGCAAAAAGTGCCGGTTTGCTGTTGGAAAAGGGAGCGATCAGTGTTCGGGCGATGTGTACCCACCCGGTATTGAGCGGGAACGCATACGAAAACATTGCGAACAGTGTGCTGGAAGAACTAGTGGTGTGTGATACCATCCCCCTGAAACAACATATTGACAAGATTAAAGTATTGTCGGTGGCCGAGCTTTTTGCCGTAGCCCTGCGCAATGCTTTCGAACAAAAAAGTATTACGAGTCTCTTTATCCATGCACAACGCAAGGCGATGGGACAACTATAAAGGTTTTTTAAACAAACATCAATAATGAAAACAATTACAATCGACGGACAACTCAGGACCGACACCGGGAAAAAAGCCACCCGCCAACTTCGCTCTGAGGAAAAAGTGCCTGGTGTAATTTATGGTGGCGAAAAAGAGATCAATTTTTCAGCCCCTGCCAAGGCTTTTAAGTCGCTGGTGTACACCCCCGAATTCCTGATCGCTGAAGTGAAAGTAGATGGCAAAAGCTATCGTTGCATTTTGAAAGATTTGCAGTTCGACAAGCTCACCGATGAGCTTACCCATATCGATCTGCTGGAACTGGTAGCTGATAAAAAAGTAGTTGCCTCATTGCCCCTGCACCTGACCGGTACGCCCCACGGGGTGAAAGAAGGTGGTAAACTGGTTACCAAACTGAAATCACTCAAGATCAAAACCCTTCCGAAATACCTGAAGAGCGCCATCGAACTCGATATCACTGAGTTGAAACTCAATGAAAACGTGCGCGTGCAGGATGTGAAGGAAGCCAATATTGAGATCCTGAACTCGCCTCGTATTCCCATTGCTTCTGTGGTAATGACTCGCCAATTGAAGCAGGAAGAAGCGGCGGGCGACAAAAAGAAATGAGCCTAAAAAAAGCCTTGATAATTGCTTTTAAGAAGGTCGTTCCGAAAGGAACGGCTTTTTTAGTTTAATGTGTAAGGTATAATGTTTAAGGTTGCTGCCGCGTGCGGGAGGTGATTGCTGACCGTAGCTATATTGAGGTGGACCTTGGCTATATTGAGGTGCGAGGGTATTGTATTTGCGTGCGATGACCGCCTTCTATGTATTGGACGCGTTAAATCAGCGCATCGGCGCTGATTTTCTGGTTTCGTCTGGTGAAGTTCCCAGTTTGTAAAAATCATTTGATCCGGGACAGTATTTGCCGGAAGGCCATGGGTTGGTTCAACCGCTTCCAGTCAATGGGCAATGAATGCTGCTGGTGTTCGATCATCCAATAAACTAGGTGGTTGATAGTGGTTGTATTGTTGTTGGTATGGTTGTATAGTTGTTGGTAAGGATGTATTGTCGTTGGTAAGGATATATTGTCGTTGGTAAGGTTGTATTGTCGTTGGTAAGGATGTATTGTCGTTGGTAAGGATGTATTGTCGTTGGTAAGCATAATTGGTTATGAAGGGACTTTTCTTCGAGGGCTAGTTAGTGGGACATTCTTCCACCGATCAAAATCCGAGCGTTCGTTATTACAGAACAGAACGATTATAACTTTTAAGGAAGAACCGGTGCATTGATTTGTTCACGCCAATAAAACACTGTAGTCGTTTACAGCAACAAAACCACTGCGCTCGTTCACAGCAAACAAAATCACTGCGTTCGTTCACGGCAAATAAAAAACCATTGCGTTCATTCATGCAGATCAAAAACGCAGTAAATACTGACCAGCAGCCAACCACAGCAAACGGATGTATTTCATAAACTGTGTCAGTGGTCAAAACGCTTTGGCGATCAAGGTTGGCTTTCGATGCCATTTGATGGCCTATTCTACAGTTGATGCCAACCTTGGTTGACAAAGCGGAATCCTTGTTCA
>Ga0209794_1000482_pt1 | contig 57822 bp, 44 predicted proteins | sample EBPBio232013_DNA_FD_185869 | JGI IMG/M metagenome (GOLD analysis project Ga0209794, IMG submission 185869) | Wastewater treatment Type I Accumulibacter community from EBPR Bioreactor in Madison, WI, USA - Reactor 1_5/23/2013_ DNA (SPAdes)... | ecosystem: Engineered > Bioreactor > EBPR >...
GAACTTTTTAACAATAGACCTTCTAATTCCAAGCGGTCTTTTGAAGCTAATTTAATGTGTTGCTTCTGCATAGTTTTGAGTTTCAGAAAACAACAGAAAAAATCGTACCAATTTAGTTTACAGTGTAATTAACCATTTACTTTCCCCCCTTTAATTCGGATAACACGCTGTGTTTTTGCGGCCAATTCTAAGTTGTGCGTCACCAGAATCAACGTCGTACCTGCTTCTTTGTTGAGGTCAAATAGTAGCTTCTCAACCTTTTCACTTGTTTCGGCGTCGAGATTGCCCGTAGGTTCGTCGGCAAACAAAATTTGAGGCTGGTTAGAAAATGCCCTTGCCAACGATACCCGCTGTTGTTCGCCACCGCTGAGTTGTGTAGGATAGTGATGCCCCCGTTCGGCCAACCCAACTTTATCCAACAAATCCATCGCCCGACTTTTAATATTCTTTTCTCCCCTAAGTTCGAGGGGAACCATGACATTTTCGAGCGCCGTGAGGGTAGGTAACAGCTGAAAGTTTTGAAAAATAAAGCCAACGTACCGATTACGAACATCAGCGAGTTGGTCTTCATTGAGGTTATTAAGACGGATTCCGTTTAGTTCGACACTTCCCGAAGTAGCACGATCTAGACCCGCACACAGCCCCAACAACGTGGTTTTTCCACTCCCCGATGGGCCTACGATGGAGAGGGTAGCCCCCGCCTCTATCGAAAAATTAATATCATCAAGTACCTTGAGTTCACGGTTTCCGCTGCGATATACCTTCGCTACGTGTTCAAGTTGCAGTATATTTGCCATATTATTAGGTTTCACACAACGCTACTGCTTCGTACAGTAGGAATACTTTCTTTGTCAGAAACTTATGCGGCGTTGCGTGGGTTTATGTTTCGATGGTTTCCTAATCAAAATACAATATGCTTAAAATAGTTTCGCGTTTATCACTTTATTTTTCTGCCCTGATACTTCTGGCCTGCAACACGAGCGAGAAAACGAGCACTGAGCAATCAAAAACTACCGACACGACAACGGTTGCTGTTTCCCAAGAGGAAGTAAAAAACATCCTAATTTTTGGCAATAGCCTCACTGCTGGTTATGGACTCGAACCTGCACAAGCGTACCCTTCTGTTCTCCAAAATCGCATAGATTCTTTAAAATTACCCTATAAAATTGTGAATGCGGGTTTGAGCGGCGAGACCACTTCGGGCGGAAACAGTCGTTTGGATTGGGTGTTAAAAAACAAAGTCGATATTTTCATTTTAGAATTAGGTGGCAACGATGGACTACGCGGTATTCCTGTGACTGAAACGCGTAAAAATCTCCAAGCGATGATTGATAAAGTGAAAGCAAAATATCCAGAAGCAAAAATTATTTTGGCAGGAATGCAAGTACCTCCGAGCATGGGTAAAAAATACGGCGAAGAGTTTAAAGTGATTTATCCCGAATTGGCCAAAAAGAACAACGTTGGATTGATTCCTTTCTTACTCGAAAAAGTAGGTGGAGAAGTCAAACTTAACCAAAAAGACGGTATTCACCCCAACGAAGCTGGGGCGAAAATCGTGGCTCAGAACGTTTGGGAGGTATTGCAACCCATGCTTGGTCAATAACCCACTTGCTCCAGCCGAATGGCGGCTTCGATGGTTTCAAGGATAAAATCGCACTGGTCTTGGGTCAAAATAAGCGAAGGGCGCAGAGTGATTACATTTCCTTCGATGGTTTTGAAAGCCAAGCCCCGCTCCATGCAGCGGTACATGATGCGTTCGGCGGCTTCGTAAGCTCGTTCTTTGGTTTTGGGGTCTTTGACTAAGTCAATACCAATGTGAAACCCTCTGCCCGCGACATTCCCGATAATAGGGTATTTTTCTTGCATTGCCCGAAATGACGCCATCAAATACTCACCTTTTTCAGCGGCATTATTGACTAAATTGTGTTCTTCGATATACTCAATTTCGGCCAAACCAGCGGCTGCGCACAACGGATTTTTTTCGTGGGTAAAATGCCCAATAGACAGGTTTTGCAAGGTGTTGTAGGCCGATTTGGTGACGATTCCCGCAAACGGTAACATTCCTCCTCCCAATGATTTACCCAACACCAACACATCGGGCGTAACAAAATGCTCGCTGGCAAACATTTTACCCGTGCGCCCAAAGCCTTCGATAATTTCGTCAAAAATCAAGAAAATACCCTCACTATCACATAGGTTACGCACTTCTTGCCAATAATTTTTAGAAGGAACAACGGGCGTTGAGGAAATTGGTTCGGCCACGATGGCCGCTATGTCAGGTTCGTTGCGAATTAGAAGTTTGATTTGTCGTAAATATTCTTCGTCGATGGCATCTTGGTCAGTCCAATTCCACGGATTTCGGTAGTAATTGGGAAACTCAACGTGCAGCGCCCCTGGCACCATAGGGCCATTGCCTTTGGTGAAATGCGCTTGTCCGCTTACACTTGCCGCCTGATACCCCGTTCCGTGGTACGCATCCCAAAAAGAGATGGTTTTCCATTTTCCCGTAATTTGTTTTGCCAACATCACGGCCATTTCAATGGCCTCGGAGCCTCCTGGGCAAAAAAGAACCTTATCGAGTCCTGCGGGCGTAATTTCAGTTAGTTTTTTGGCCAACTGTATGGCTGGAATATTGGTATAGCGACGCGGCGTAAACGCTAATGACTCCTGCATTTGGCGCATCATCGCTTCTACTACCTTGGGGTTGTTAAAACCTGCATTGTGAACGCCATTCCCGTGCATGTCCAAGTATCTTTTACCACTCAAATCATAAATATATGCCCCTTCCGTTCGAGACAAAACGTTCATTACGGGTGTAGAAAGCGCTTGGTGTAAAAAATATTTGGCATCTTCTTCCAGCCAAAAGTGCGTTTGTTCGTCGAGTTTTTCGTAAAATAATTGGCGTTGTTGAGAGCTATTAATATCGCCTTGGTCTTCAGAAATGGTGTTTTTTGACATCAATATAAAGGTTTAGTAAGGGTTGCATTTCCAAATATAAGCTGTTTCTTTTTGCAACATTGATTGCTTCTTTTTTATTTTACTCAGCTAAACCCGATGTTACCGCTATGCTATCTTCTACTACTCGTATATTCGACATTCTTGAGTACGCCGTTCGACCTCAAAACAAAGCCAATGTACTGGCCTGCAAGCGTAAAGGCGAATGGCTGACTTTTTCGGCAGGAGATATTCTTCAACAGATTGACGAAATGAGTTTGGGGCTCATCAGCTTAGGGATAAACGTTGGCGACCGAATTGCCATCGTTTCTGATGGTCGCCCCGAGTGGAATATTTTAGATTTTGCCATCCAACAAATAGGAGCCATTTCGGTACCCATTTATCCTACCCTGACGCTCGACGATTTTCAATTTATTTTTCATGAATCGGATGTAAAATTGGTATTTGTAGGCGATGCCAGCCTTTTTCGCAAACTCCTTGACATTGTGGCCACTGCGCCTAGCATCAAGGAAATGTACACCTTTGATTCCGTAAAAAGTGCTAAAAATTGGCAGGACGTACAAGCCCAAGCCAACGAAGACCACCGAAGCGAACTGGATAGACGCAAAGCCAATGTCCAACCAGACGACCTTTTGAGTATTATTTATACCTCAGGCACTACGGGCAACCCGAAAGGGGTAATGCTCACCCACCAAAATCTCATCAGCAACGTCATTGAAGGGTGTAAATTGATTGCGTTCGGGACTGAGGCGCGTGCCTTGAGTTTTTTACCCCTCAATCACGTCTTTGAGCGCATGGTACAATACGTGTATTTACGCTCGGGAATTTCAATTTACTATGCCGAAAACGTTGCTACCATTGCCGAAAATCTCAAAGAAGTGCGCCCCACGGTGCTTTCTACCGTGCCGCGTTTGTTGGAAAAAGTGTATGATAAAATAATCGCCAAAGGTTACGAACAACCTCGCATTCAGCGAAATATATTTCTTTGGGCGCTTGATTTAGGTTTGAAGTATGACCCAAATAAGTCCATGGGATTTTTGTATAATGCTCAACTAAAATTAGCCCGTAAACTGGTTTTTAGTAAATGGCAAGAAGGGCTAGGTGGAAAATTAGAAATGATTGTAGCAGGGGCAGCCGCCACGCCTCCGCGCATTGCAAGGGTGTTTTGGGCCGCAGGTATTCCCGTTTGCGAAGGTTATGGTCTGACCGAAACCTCGCCCGTTATTTCGTTTAATCGGCTTTTTCCTCAACCCGAAGCTCGCATCGGAACGGTAGGACTGGTGATTGACGGCGTAGAAGTAAAATTGGCCGACGATAAAGAAATTTTGGTCAAGGGACCCAATGTCATGAAAGGTTATTACTTAAAACCAGAGCTCACAGCCGAAGTAATTGACGCGAATGGCTGGTTTCACACGGGTGACATTGGCGAATGGATTGATGGCCGTTTTTTAAAAATCACCGACCGTAAAAAAGAGATTTTCAAAACTTCCGCAGGAAAATACGTGGCTCCTCAAGCCGTTGAGGCCAAACTCAAAGAATCGTTTTTTGTTGAACAAGCGGTGGTCATGGGCGATGGTCAAAAATACGCCGCTGCCTTGATTGTCCCGTCGTTTGAAGCCATCAAAGAATTTTGTCGCGTCGAAAATATCACCTATACCAGCGACGAAGAAATCATCAAAAATGAAAAAGTAGTGGCCAAACTTCGCGCTGAAATTGAAAACGAGAATCGGGAATTAGCTCCATACGAACGCATCAAAAAATACCACCTATTATCAAACGCTCTTTCGGTTGAAAATGGAGAACTAACCCCTACCCTCAAACCCAAGCGCCGTATAATTCAGGAAAAATACAAAACAGAAATTGCGGGGTTGTTTGAGTAGGGTATTTTAACGGCTATGTAAGTACAAATCATTCGCTTTACTGGGTTTCTCTAAAAGACGCTAGCCATTTCCGAAGTGATTCAATGACTTGTTTTACGTCCAGAAGCGATAATTCGGGGCGTTTTAAGGTCGTAGGGATTTGAATAAACACGGCATTGCCCTCCCCTACTTTTGGCGTCCAAACAATGTGTCCCCGCAAAACGGCCACCCTCGATTCGATATTCCCAATGCCAAGCCCTTGTTTTGCCTTGGCATAATCAAATCCTTTGCCATCGTCAAAATAATCAAAATGAATAACATCTTCATCTTGATGCGCACGAATGGTAATCTTCTTACAATCAGCGTGTTTCAGGCTGTTGTTCATTAACTCTTGGGTGATTCGGTACAAACCCGTTTCGATTTCGGTAGGTAAACGTTCGGGTAAGCGAGACGCATCCATTTCCACACTTACTATGCCCGATTGGCTGATTTTGCGAACCAATTCTTCAATAGCCGCTGCATAGCCGTATTGTTCCAATACCCTCGGACTTAGCTCGCGCAGCATCCGTCGAATGTCCACAATAGAGTCATTGATTATCTCCAGCGTTTTAGCCTTTATCTCTTGACTTTCAGGCTTTTTAGATAAATATTTTGTCATCGTGGACGCATAAAGTTTGAGCGTTGCTAGTCGTGCTCCCACCTCATCGTGCAGGTCTTGGGCAATTTGTTTACGTTCTTGTTCTTGCGCATCCAAAGCAATACGCAGTCTTTCTTGTTCTTTTTCTTTCAAACGAACCAGTCGATTTTTCCCTGCCACAAAAGCCACGTAACCAAACAAACCCGTACAAACAAAATAGAACCACCACGTTTGCCAAAACGGAGGCTGTATCCGAATAAAAAGCTTCTTTTCATCATCACTCCACAGCCCATCACGGTTGGAAGCCATCACCCGAAAAACGTATCGGCCTGGTGCGAGGTTAGCATAACGCACATAATTTTTACTACCACTACGCACCCAGTCATCATCTTGTCCCTCCAGCCGATATTTGTATTCATTTCGGCCATTACTGTAAAAATCAATGGCCGCAAACTCCAACGAAAAAGTATTTTGGGAATAAGGTAAAGAAACGGCATCGGTTTCGTTGATTTGTTTTTCCAACGGATAAGCGGCTTCATTTACACTGAAGTTGTACAAATGAACACTAGGCTTAAAGGATAATTTCCGCATTCGTTCGGGATAAAAACTGTTAAAACCTTTTACCCCACCAAAAAATATCTCTCCTTCATTGGTCTCCAAAAACGCATTCCCGTTATACTCGTATCCCTGAATGCCATCAGCTAGATCAAAATTTCGGAACTGGTTTGTTTGTTGATCAAAGTGCGAAATACCGTGATTTGTACTGAGCCACAAGTCCCTTTTTTTGTCGATAATTATCCCATAAATATACGAATTGGCTAGGCCATTGCGGTCGTTATAAAAGCGATAAACCCTATTTTTTGGATTCAGTTCAAGCAGCCCTTTCTCCGTTCCAACCCATAACTGACCACGGACTGTGTCTTCGCGTATTACGTTGATATTGAAATACTTCATCCCATAATACACTTGTTCCCATTGGTTGTTTCGGTAACGAAATCCGTACAATCCATCAAAATAAGACGACACCCAAATGGTACTATCTTTGGATTGAAATACCGAAAACACATTTCGATTTTTCAGCATGGGTGGGCGCGAAAAAGTTGCCTTTTGGACATTAAAAATCCACGGGCCTTGCGGAGTTCCAAGTAAAAATAGGCTGTCAGAAAGTTCCGTAATGTTTCGTGTATAGTTGTTTCGGGAAGGGTTTTTATCGAACTGAAAGAGGGTAAATTTCTCGGCCTTTGGGTCAAAATACATGATGCCACCGTACGTACCCAACCACATCCGATTATGGCTATCCCGAAGCAGCGACTTTATAAAATTAAGCGAAGGAATCGTTGGCATGGCAGCCTTCGTCAGGTATCGCTTGATGATGGTGCGATTTTTGGGTTGATACACGTTTAGACTACCTTCGGTGCCTACCCACACGTTTCCATCGGGACTTTGGGCAAAACACCGAACCGAAAAATTATCCAAACGCCTTTCTTCTGGTGCATCAGGGCTATGGGTTACTTTTTTCAGAATCGATGCGTTTGGGATTATTTTCAAAAGCCCATCGGGGTCAACGTTCGCCCAAATAATTCCTCTGCTGTCAACATAAATACGGGTAATCTCGTAATTATCTAATTTTCTGGGTGTTACCAAAGGCAACGACAAAGGTTGCAGGGTCAATTTGGTAGGGTTCAAAATCCAAAAACCATTTCGTTGGGTTCCAATCCACAATTTTTGGTTGATGCCTTCAGCAATGCTATACACTGCCCCAATCGGCTGTCCTTCTGCCGACTTATCAAAAAACTGAAAAGTTGTATAGGTATTGTCAATACGAATAACACCGTTCAACGACCCCAGCCAAACCGTATTTTTGGCATCTACGTACAAACAAATGATATTAAGTGGGGTTCCGAGTTCGTTTTTGGGAGATTGGCTAAAATAATAATGGTATTTTTTTTCTTTGATATTATACCTCACCACCCCTTTATCACCCACCATCCAAACATCCCCCGCAGGCGTTCGCGTGGTCCAATCAATGTAGTCAAAATCCTGAGAAATAAATACCTCTGGTGCAATCACCCGATGGGTTTTGGTCTTGAAGTGATAAGCCAACATCCCCTCGCCTTCTCTGATATACCAAAGCTCGTCTTCATCGGCATAAAACGGAGCGGTTCGTTTTTTGATACCAGCATGTTTTTTGTCAACAATGAGGGTAAAATGCTCCGTCGAACGTTCATAACAATTCAAGCCCTCCTCAGTACCTAACCAAATATTCCCACGGCGATCTTCAACAATGCCCGCAATATTTACCCCATGAAGCGTGTAGGGATTATTGGGATCTGGTTTATATACCTTAAACGAATGTCCGTCGTAACGATTCAAACCATCTTGCGTACCAAACCACATAAAACCCCGTGAGTCTTTGAGCATGTGATAAGGCGAGCCTTGTGATAGCCCTTTCTCTACCCCAATATGCTCCACCCGATAATCCTGCGCAAACAAGCATCGGCTTACCAACTGAATTCCTAAAAAGAAGAGGAATAATCTGTACACTTACCTGGGAGTTTAGGCCATAACTTCCTCTGTCAAAAGGCAGAGATAAGGCAAGTTACAGAAAAATATACTTAGGAGTCAAAACACAAGCGAGTATTTTCGGGCGTCACTTCCAGCAGCGCATGTCGTCCGACTACCATAGCTCGGTTATCAGGGACGTGCCCAACGGGAAAATCAAAGGCGACTGGGTAATCAAATTCTTGTACGTATTCACTGATAATTTCGAGGTGATTTTTACCAAAAGAAGCAGATTCGTTGTCTTTGAGGTCGGTAAATTGCCCCACGACGATACCCGCCAACTGATCCAATTTACGTGCTCGTTTCAATTGAACCATCATACGATCGAGGTTGTAATAGTATTCTTCTACGTCTTCGATAAATAAAATTTTGCCGCGTGTATCTATGTCAGAACGCGACCCCAACAAATGCGCTAAAAGGCATAAATTACCACCCACTATTGTTGCCGCTGCTTTGCCCGTACGGTTGTACGGATGGGCAGGCACAACGTACGCAAGTGACTCCCCCCACAGAGCTTTACGCAACGATTCAAGCGCATTTTCAGCACCTTCTTGGCCAAATAACTTAGGCATAGTAGCGTGCAAACTCTCAAAACCAAGGCGATGCAAGTGGCAATGTATGGCCGTAATATCGCTAAAACCTACCAGCCACTTGGGCGATTTTTTAAACTTTTGAAAACGAAGGGTATCAATAATTTTTGAACTGCCATAACCACCTCTTGCCGAAAAAATAGCCTTGATACTTGAGTCATCAAGCATCAGTTGTAAGTCTTGGCGTCGCTCCTCGTCGGTTCCTGCAAACTGGTTATATTGACTGTAAAGCGTTTGCCCTTCAACTACCTCAAGCCCCCAGTCTTCTCGCAAAATCCGCAACCCCTCTGCCAATGATGGGTACGAAACTTTACTGGCCATTGCCAATACCCCGACTCGGTCTCCAGCTTGTAAAAATGATGGTCTTATCACGTAAAGTCTAGCTTCTTTAGTTTCAAAAAATCATGCTTTAATTTCCCTATTTTTCTCGCTTAACGGCCAAATAGGTAGCACCAATCAGGGCCATGAGCAATAAAATACCGATTACTTCAAAAGCCCAAACGTGGGTTGTCATTAGATGAATACCAAACTGACGTAGGGTTGTACTTCTAACGGCTGGGTCAATCACGTCGTCGGGGCCGTGTAGAATTAGGAAATTGGCATGAACAATCAACCAGAATAAACCGCCAAAAATGGCCAACGCCACCACCGTTCCCCAAAAATGGTTTACGTGGGTCGTTAAGACAATATTGGCCTGTTGGCTATCCGTTCGGTCGGCTCGGTGCGTCAGCATGACCCCAAACAAGAGCAGTATTAGAACCCCGCCTACGTAAATAAGTAACTGAGCCACTGCCAAAAAATCAGCGCCTGCCAAGACAAACAGCGCCGCAACCCCCAATAAAGTAATAAACAGGCTCAAGGCGGCATACATCACATTGCGGGTAAAGAGCACAGTAAGTGCTGCCCCCACTGCAAGTGCTGAAAAGCCATAAAATGCAATTTCTTCCATTCTCCTCTATTTTTTTCCAAAGGTGTAAATCAGCCCAAAGTTACTTTTTAGAATCCCTGACTCAAACTTTCGCTCGACGTAAGGGGCAATTTCCAAAGCAATTTTTACTTGAGGCACTGTTTTAAAAGGCGAGACACGCGTTCCGATATTGAGCGAATAGCCTTCCACCACATTTTTTGTTTGGTTGGCCAACACCCCAATAAAATTAAACCGTATGCCGCCACCTGCATAAAATTGAGCGGCGCTTGTTTTTTTAAAATTAAACAAAGGCAACACCTCCGTACTAAGACTTCCAAACAGCGTGTTGGTTTGTAGGCGAGCATCCAGCCAAAAAACCTTGGCAGGATTTGTACTCACCGAAATCAGGCCATTCCAAGGGTAGTACCCTACCGATTGGGCCTTCACCTGGGTCATTCCCAAGAATAAGCTTAAAAAAAGCCCCGTTCGGAGCAAAGTCCGAGCGGGGTTTAATGATTGGTTCTGCGTTAAAAACATTTGAAAATGGTTTTATCTCATTTTAAGTTTACCCATTTTTTCCATTGTATTCATCTTTTTCATCATTTTGCGCATTTCGTCAAATTGCTTCAAAAGATTATTTACTTGCTGTAAAGATGTACCACTACCTGTAGCAATGCGTTTCTTACGGCTATTGTCAATCATATCTGGGTTTTCGCGTTCTTTGGGAGTCATTGACTGAATGATGGCCTCAATCGGTTTGAAAGAATCATTATCAATATCCATATCTTTCACGGCACTTCCCATACCTGGGATCATCCCCAACAAATCTTTGACGTTACCCATCTTTTTGATTTGTTGCAATTGTCCCAAAAAGTCGTTGAAATCGAATTTATTTTGACGCATTTTAGCGTTCAAACGCTTCGCTTCGTCTTCATCAAAGGCTTGTTGAGCGCGCTCTACCAACGAAAGTACGTCTCCCATTCCCAAAATACGGCTTGCCATACGATCGGGGTGGAAACTATCGAGGGCTTCCATTTTTTCGCCCGTTGAGATAAACTTAATCGGTTTATCTACAATTTGGCGAATTGAAAGCGCCGCTCCCCCGCGGGCATCACCATCTAATTTGGTAAGTACAACCCCGTCAAAGTTCAAACGCTCGTTGAACGTTTTAGCCGTATTTACTGCATCTTGCCCCGTCATTGAGTCAACGACGAACAAAATTTCGGAAGGTTTTAGGGCTGCTTTGATATTTTCAACCTCACGCATCATGACCTCGTCAACGGCCAGACGACCCGCTGTATCGACAATCACAATTTTCTTGCCCGACTTTTTGGCGTGGGCAATGGCGTTTTGGGCAATTTCTACTGCATTTTTATTTTCTGGCTCGGCAAATACTTCTACACCAATTTGCTCACCAAGCACTTTCAGCTGGTCAATCGCCGCAGGACGGTAAATATCACAGGCCGCCAACAATACCTGACGCCCTTGGCGCTTGAGTAAGCTGGCCAATTTACCCGAAAACGTTGTTTTACCTGAACCTTGAAGACCCGCAATCAAAATGACGGCAGGATCACCTTTGGTATTAATACCTTCAGCCTGCCCACCCATCAATTCAGTCAACTCTTCATGAACGATTTTTACGAACATTTGCCCAGGCTCAACCGCAATCAGAATCTTCTGATCCAGGGCTTTATCCTTGATTTTGTCCGTAATTTCTTTGGCAACTTTGAAGTTAACGTCGGCGTCCACCAAGGCGCGGCGCACCTCTTTAATCGTGGCGGCTACGTTAATATCCGTAATTCTGTCTTTCCCCTTGAGGGTTCGAATGGCTTTGTTTAATTTATCCTGTAAGCTTTCAAACATAGTAAACGCAAATAAAATGAGGCCACAAATTTAGTGAAACAAGTCTGGAAACCATAATAACTTTGAATAGCAGTGTGAAAAGTAGTGTGATAATTTTAAATTTGCGCCGCAAAAAACTTAAAAATCAAAACGTCCGTCATGATTATGCAGAGAAGAACAACTACTTACTGGCGCTGGCTGAATGTGTTACTGATTGTGTTTATGACAGTAGGTACGTTGATGGCCCAAGTCAAAATTACTTTTCCCGTCGAAAGAGCCATTTTTCAGCGTAACAACGCCAACCAAGCAGTTATCTCTATTGGCGGCTACTATACCCAAGCGGTTGACCGCATCGAAGCACGGTTAGTTCCTGTGCTCGCAGGACAAGGACAAGCCACTGACTGGACTACGATTCAATCAAATCCTAGTGGAGGTACGTTTTTAGGGACTTTGACAGGCCGAGGCGGTTGGTACACCCTAGAAGTAAGGGGATTTTATGGCCCTAACCAAATAGGGCGTGACGCCATCAGCCGAGTAGGTGTTGGGGAAGTATTTTTGATTGCAGGCCAATCCAATGCCCAAGGCTTTTTCGATTTTGGCGGCCCCGCCGCTGGAGATGACCGCGTCAATGCCGTCACTTGGGATAATCAAAATTCGGACAAGACAAATAATCCAACCCTATCTTTTGCCCAACTTACCGCCAATATGGTCATTGGCCCTCGTGGGCGTAGTGCATGGTGCTGGGGTGCATTAGGCGACTTGCTAGTAAGAAAGCTGAATGTTCCAGTCATGTTTATGAATGCCGCTTGGTTTGATACTTCTACCCAAAACTGGTTAGATGCCGCCAATGGAAAGCCCGTTGAAAGCCGAGTTCCAGGCGTATTTTTACCCCCTGGTATGCCTTATGCCAACCTCAAAGCATCGCTCCAATATTATGGTTCTATCTTAGGATTGCGGGCTGTTTTATGGTTACAAGGAGAAAACGATGCCGCCGCCCGTGTAACAAAAGCAGCTTACCAAAATTCACTACAAGGCTTAGTAAACGTTGCTCGCATAGAGCAAGGAGAAGTCTTATCTTCACTTCCTTGGGTTTTGTCACGCACTTCTCGTTATGCTTTTAATACAGCGTCATTTGTGTCTCAAGATGTGATTGACGCCCAAACAGCCGTCATTAATATTCCATTTAACAAATGTTACGGTGGGCCTTTCACCGATAATATTCAAGTACCACGTCCTTCCAAAAACCCCGTAAACGGCGAAGACGATAATGTCCACTTCCAAGGCCAAGGCTTAATGGATGTAGCCCGGGCGTGGGATAATTCCCTCCCTCCGAGCTTTTTTGCGACAGTGGTGCCCGTTATGGCACGAACCGTCTTACCCATTTCTATCAGCTGTAATACCCCTGCTGTTAGTTTTAATGCAAAAGCACCTAATGGCTTCTCTTCTTACTTGTGGAGTACTGGTGAAACTACCCAAACTATTACGGTAAAAGGGGCAGGCACCTACCAAGTGACTATGAAAGATAACGCTGGAAATACCTACCTCACTGCGCCCATCACTGTTACAGAAAACGTTGAACCACCCGTTCCAACCATTACCCCAAGTGGCGAACAAGTAATTTGTGCTGACTCAACCATCGCCCTGTCGGTCAATGTATCATCTGTTAATACCGTTACTTGGAGCAATTCATTTGAAGGCCGAACCATTTCTGTCAAAAACCCAGGTCAATATACCGCTAAGATTTCAAATATTTACGGATGTTCTTCGGCTAACTCTGCGCCCGTGACCATCAAAACAATCAGCATAAAAGCCCCTACTGTCATTCAAGCGGGGCCATACAGTGTGCAAGCAGCGGTCGATTCGACGATTTATTCGTTTGCTGATTCAAAGGTTTCGACCATTTCTTGGGATTGGCAACAAGGTAGCAGAGCATTGCCCAACAAACAATCTGCCATTAAAACAACATCCATTGGTGCATTTAGTGCCCGTTCGCGGGTGACGTTTGTATCATCGACGGGCGGGAGTTCACGTACTTGTGTATCTCCTTTTTCTTCAGAAATAACCGTTCGTCCTGCTGGTGAGGAAGAAGGTTTGATAATTTATCCAAATCCAAGCCGTCACGGAAAAATTGCGATTGAAACCTTCCAAGACCTGACAAATGTACAGATAACCGTCGCCCACATTTCGGGTCAAGTGGTTTACCGTGAGAAACTTCCCGTGTTGGACGTCCGCAAAGTAGTGGATTTATCGCACCTCCCAGATGGGGAATATATTTTCAAAGTTTCGTCCACCACCCTCAACGATTCACGACGAATTATTATAGATTATTGATATTTTCGGGGCTTCTGTGGTGTACAGAAGCCTTTCTTATTAATTTTACAGCGCCGTTCAAAAACCAAAGCCCTAACATTTGGTTTACTTAACGGACATTCCTAATTTTGAGTATTAAGTTAATCTGCATTAACCAATCCCCATACGAATGAATTATTTACCTTCAGACTACCTACCTATCCTCATTCAACTAGGCTTGGCATTGGCCTTCATCGTGGTGACCATGATAGTAACGCACTCTATTGGTCCAAAGCGAAACAGCGAGCGTAAAGACGAAGCTTTTGAATGTGGTATCGAATCAAAAGGAGATGCGCGTACTCCTATTTCCATCAAGTATTTTCTAGTAGCTATTCTTTTCGTCTTGTTTGACGTGGAGGTTATTTTTATGTACCCTTGGGCGGTCAATTTCCAAAAATTAGGTTCGCTAGGATTTGTAGAAATGATTTTATTCATGGGCTTGCTTTTGGCTGGCTTCTACTACATTATCCGCAAAGGTGTTTTAGACTGGGAAAAATAACAACGATTAACCATCAATTATGGCAACTGATATAAAAATAGTAGAAGCCCCTGAAGGATTCGAAGGTTCGGGCTTCTTTGCTACCTCGTTTGATAAAGTAGTAGGTCTGGCCCGTAGCCACTCGTTGTGGCCATTACCGTTTGCGACGTCTTGCTGCGGAATTGAGTTTATGTCCACCATGGCTTCGCGTTATGACTTGGCTCGCTTTGGTTCAGAGCGTCCTAGTTTCTCACCTCGCCAAGCTGATATGTTGCTGGTTGCAGGAACCATTGCTAAGAAAATGGCCCCTGTCTTGAAACAAGTTTACCTTCAAATGGCCGAACCTCGTTGGGTCATTGCCATTGGTGCTTGTGCTTCAAGTGGTGGGGTTTTCGATACGTACAGCGTTTTGCAGGGTATCGACCGCGTCATTCCTGTGGATGTATATGTACCTGGTTGCCCTCCTCGCCCTGAGCAAATTTTGGAAGGCATCATGCAAGTACGTGAACTTACCCACAACGAATCACTCCGCCGTCGTAATGGTGCCGAGTATCAAGCACTTTTGGCATCGTATAACATTCAGTAATCATCGATTTTATCATTGAGACTTATGCTCAACAATCAATCAGTAGCAGAAGAAATCGTCAAGAAATTTGGGGATGATGTATATGATTTTGAAGAGCCATTTGGATTGCTCACGTTGACTACCACGCGTGAGCAGATTATTCCAATGCTCGAATACCTCAAAAATCACTCAGAATTTAAAATTGGCTTTTTAACAGATATTACTGGGGTACATTTTCCTGACACCACCCCTGCCACCGAATACTGTGTGGTATATCACTTGCACAGTTTTATTCACAACTTTCGGGTACGCATCAAAGTATTTTTGGCAGAAGCTGATTTACACATCCCAACCGCCTCGGGAATATACGCAAGCGCCAATTGGATGGAACGCGAAACGTTTGACTTCTTTGGAATCATCTTCGATGGCCACCCTAATCTGATTCGTATCCTGAACATGGAAGAAATGGATTACCACCCAATGCGCCGCGAATATCCGTTGGAAGACGCTACTCGTGAAGATAAAATTGATGCTCTTTTTGGAAGATAATTTTAAGTAAAACAAGAAATGACCGAAGCTAACATTGCCAAAAAAAATAGCGGTACTCTTGTCAAAGACGAACCAGTACAATACGTCAATGAACTGACTACCCTCAACCTTGGCCCTACCCACCCCGCCACACACGGTATTTTCCAAAACGTGTTGACGATGGATGGTGAAAAAATCATTGCTGGGGAACAAACAGTCGGGTATATTCACCGCGCTTTTGAAAAAATTGCCGAGCGTCGTCCGTTTTACCAAATTACGACCCTCACCGACCGCATGAACTACTGCTCGTCTCCTATCAATAACATGGGATGGCACATGACGGTTGAAAAACTCCTCGGCGTTGAGGTTCCGAAACGGGCTCAATACATTCGTGTTATTATGATGGAGCTGGCACGGATTGCCGACCACATCATTTGTAACGGTATCTTGGGGGTTGACACAGGAGCATTTACAGGCTTTTTGTACATCTACGAATACCGTGAAAAAATTTACGAAATCTACGAAGAAATGTGCGGCGCCCGCCTCACGACCAATATGGGACGCGTAGGTGGTATGGAGCGTGATTTGTCGAAAGAAGCCATTCGGAAAATCAATGAGTTCTTGACAACTTTCCCGCCTATTTATAGAGAATTTCAACGGTTGTTTAACCGTAACCGTATTTTTATGGATCGCACCGTTGGGGTTGGAGCTATTTCTGCCGAACGTGCCATGAGTTATGGTTTTACAGGACCTAACCTTCGTGCCGCTGGGGTTGACTACGACGTTCGGGTGATGAATCCTTATTCTTCGTACGAAGATTTTGAATTTGACATTCCAGTTGGACAACATGGCGATACTTACGACCGCTTCATGGTTCGTGACGAGGAAATCTGGCAAAGCCTTCGCATTATTGAACAGGCTTTGAAAAACCTTCCCGAAGGCCCTCATTATGCCGATGCTCCTGAGTACTATTTGCCTCCAAAGCAAGAAGTATATCGTAGCATGGAAGCGCTTATCTACCACTTCAAAATTGTGATGGGAGAAATCGACGCTCCAGTTGGTGAGGTCTATCATGCTGTTGAAGGTGGAAACGGAGAACTAGGCTTCTACTTAATCAGCGATGGTGGACGTACACCTTACCGTTTGCACTTCCGTCGTCCATGTTTTATTTATTATCAGGCTTATCCTGAAATGTGCGTTGGTAGCACCATCTCAGATGCTATCGTGACCATGAGTAGTCTTAACGTAATTGCGGGTGAGTTGGATGCTTAATCGACTTTGAAAATGACTGAAACTACACATACTGTTGCTTTTACTACCGAGCGTCTAGCCAAAGCCAAAGAAATCATAGCTCGCTATCCAGAGGGTAAACAAAAATCTGCCCTTTTGCCTTTGCTTCACCTTGCCCAAGAACAATACGGTTGGGTTAGCCCAGAAGTAATGGACTATGTGGCTGGCTTACTCAACATTTTGCCCATTGAAGTATATGAGGTGGCTTCGTTTTATACCATGTTTCACCTTGACCCCGTTGGCAAGCACGTCATTGAGTATTGCCGTACGGGTCCTTGCTGCCTCATGGGTGGTGAAGATGTTTATGGATACCTCAAGACAAAATTGGGAATTAATACGGGCGAAACCACACCTGATGGCAAATTTACCATCAAAGAAGTGGAGTGCTTGGCTGCCTGCGGATGGGGGCCTGTCTTCCAGGTTCGTGAAAAGTACTACATGAACCTGACCAATGACAAGATTGACGAAATCATTGACGAATTAAGCAAAGACTAAAAGATATTTCATCGATATACTATGCCAGTAAAAATTCTTACCGAACACATAAATGTTCCCGGTATCGACACCTTCGAAGTCTATCGTAAGATGGGCGGTTATACTGCGGTAGAAAAGGCATTGAAAAAAATGACTCCCGAAGAAATCGTTGAGGAAGTCAAAAAATCAGGTGTCAGAGGACGCGGTGGAGCAGGTTTCCCGATGGGAATGAAGTGGAGCTTTTTGGCCAAACCAGAAGGAGTGCCTCGCTACTTGGTCTGCAACGCCGATGAGTCGGAACCTGGTACTTTCAAAGACCACTACTTAATGAAAAACAACCCTCACCTGTTGATTGAGGGGATGATTGTTTCAAGTTTTGCGCTTGGAGCCAACAAATCGTTCATTTATGTACGTGGTGAATTGATGTACGTCATTCACATCCTTGAAAAGGCCATTGAAGAAGCAAAAGCTGCAGGCTTTTTAGGAAAAAATATTTTGGGAACGGGTTATGACCTTGAGTTGGTCGTTCAGCCTGGCGGTGGTGCTTACATCTGCGGCGAAGAAACAGCCCTTCTTGAGTCGTTGGAAGGAAAACGTGGAAATCCGCGCAACAAACCCCCTTTCCCCGCCGTAAAGGGGCTTTACCAATGCCCTACGGTAGTTAATAACGTTGAATCCATCTCAAATACACCTTGGATTGTAAACAATGGCGGTGAAGCTTACGCTGCCCTTGGCGTAGGCCGTAGCACAGGAACGAAACTTATTTCGGTTTCAGGCCACGTCAACAAACCTGGTGTTTATGAAATTCCGCTTGGTATCACGGTCGAAGATTTTATATATGCCGACGAATGGTGCGGTGGGATTCGCCCAGGCCACCACTTAAAGGCGGTTGTTGCTGGTGGTTCTTCTGTGCCAATTTTGCCCGCTAATCTTATTTTGACCCTGGCCAACGGTGACAAGCGTTTGATGACCTATGAATCGTTGTCAGACGGTGGTTTTGCTACGGGGACGATGCTGGGTTCGGGTGGATTTATTGTTATGGACGAAACCACATGTATCGTTCGCAATACGTTGACCTTTGCCCGTTTCTACCACCACGAGTCGTGCGGACAGTGTTCACCTTGTCGCGAAGGAACTGGCTGGATGGACAAAGTGCTAGACCGTATCGAACACGGCAAAGGAAACATGCGTGACATTGATTTGTTGGTGGATGTAGCCAAAAAAATTGAAGGAAACACCATTTGTCCGTTAGGGGATGCCGCAGCTTGGCCAATAGCGGCGGCCATTCGTCACTTCCGTCATGAATTTGAATGGCACGTGACCCATCCGCTCGAAGCAACAAAACCCGGTGCAGTGTACCGTGGTGAAATGGAATTAGTTTAAGAGATTGAAGTTTGATTTTGAACTACGAATAATACATGGAAACTACTGCACCGCAGTTATTCAAAATAACGTTTGACGGTATCGAAATCGAAGTGCCGCCTGGAACGACCATCATGCAAGCGGCCCGTAAAATCGCCGAAGCCGATCCAACAAAAATGCACCTTGCGCCTCCTGCTATGTGCTATTATGAGCCATTGAAGGGATCGGGTGGAAAATGCCGTGCTTGCTTGGTAAAAGTATCCGCAGGGTCGGCCAAAGACCCGCGTCCTATGCCCAAGCTCGTACCTTCGTGTATTACGACGGTGCAAGATGGGATGATTGTTGAAAACACGACCAACGAAGCCGTGGTAGAAACTCGCAAGGGAATCGTGGAGTTTTTGCTCCTCAATCACCCGCTTGATTGCCCAGTGTGCGACCAAGCAGGCGAATGCCACCTTCAAGACTTTGCCTTTGAGCATGGCCGTGTTCAGACGCGCTACGAAGAAGACCGCCGTACGTTTGAAAAGCAGGACATTGGGCCTTACGTTCAATTGCACATGACGCGTTGTATTTTATGCTATCGTTGTGTCTTTACTGCTGACCAAATCACCAACAAACGTGTACACGGGGTGATGAATCGCGGCGACCATGCCGAAATTAGTACGTACATCGAAAAAGCCATTGATAATGATTTCTCAGGAAACGTGATTGATGTTTGCCCAGTAGGTGCTTTGACTGATAAAACGTACCGTTTCAAAAATCGTGTTTGGTTCACAAAACCCGTTGACGCACACTGTGATTGCGAAAAATGCAGTGGTAAAGTGACGTTGTGGTACCGTGGAGATGAAGTAATCCGTGTTACTGCGCGCAAAAACGAATGGGGCGAAGTCAAAGAATTTATTTGTAATACCTGCCGTTTTGAACGTAAAAAAACCAGTGACTGGACCATCGAAGGCCCAATGAAAGTGGCGCGTTACTCGGTGATTATGGCCAATAAATACCGCGCTGACTTGAAAAAACCTGAGTTTGGTTTGAAAGTAGCGGCCTCGCAATACAAGCAAATTGACGATTCTCGCCCGTTTGTCACTGACAACAGCACCATTCGGGAACTGAGTAAAGAAAATAACGCGAAAGCCAATCAACGTTCATTGGCCGAGAACAACTAAAAAACAGTCACTTCGATTATGGCTTTTTCAATAGACGCAGCTTTTATCATCAAGGCAATTATTATTTTACTCATTTTTGCCATTACCCTGTTGATAGCAACTTACTCCACTTATGCAGAACGCAAAGTGGCAGCCTTTATTCAAGACCGTATTGGTCCTAACCGTGCAGGGCCATTTGGGTTGTTACAACCCATTGCCGATGCCGTTAAAATGTTCTTTAAAGAAGATTTTATCCCATCACATGCCAGCAAATGGCTGTTTATTTTAGGCCCGTGTCTTTCCATGCTCACCGCCTTAATGACCAGCGCGGTTATTCCGTTTGGTGACAGCGTTAAGTACGAAGCCGCCCCTGGGAAAGTTTGGGATGTGGCCGTACAAGCCATCGACGTTAACATTGGAATCCTATACGTATTTGGCGTTGTTTCGCTCGGTGTTTATGGAATCATGGTGGGTGGTTGGGCTTCCAACAACAAATTTTCGCTTTTAGGCGCCATTCGTGCGGCTTCGCAAAACATCAGTTACGAAATCTCAATGGGTTTGGCCATTGTTGCGATTTTGATGATGACAGGTTCACTTTCAATCCGTCACATTGTAGAACAACAACACGGCGGCAACTGGAATATCTTCTATCAACCAATCGGCTTTGTCATCTTTATTACTTGTGCATTTGCCGAATGTAACCGTACTCCTTTTGACCTTCCTGAGTGTGAAACGGAGCTCATTGGTGGTTATCATACCGAGTATAGCTCTATGAAACTTGGTTTCTATCTATTTGCAGAATACATCAACATGTTTGTTTCATCCGCAATGATTGCCAGTCTTTACTTTGGTGGATATAACTATCCAGGAATGGATTGGGTACAAGCCAAATTGATTGCTGCAATGGGAGAAATTACTGGTCATAATCTTGCTACATTGGTAGGTACATTGGTTTTCTTTGGCAAGTCATTGTTCTTTGTCTTCTTCTACATGTGGGTACGTTGGACATTGCCTCGTTTCCGTTACGACCAATTGATGAACCTCGGTTGGAAAGGACTTATCCCATTGGCCATTGTCAACGTTATCTTGACGGGTGGCGCCATTTTGTACTTGAAACCCTTAGTAGTTTCACTTTTGAAATAGCTTACAAGTGTTACAGCTTACTAATTATCGCCCTGTAAACTGTAAACTAGGAACTGTAAACCTTTGAGTTATGCAACTTACGAATCGTTCAAAACAAGTTAGTAATAAAGAAATGACCTTTGCAGAGAAGATTTATCTTCCTGCCATTATCACAGGTCTAGGGATTACGATTAAACACTTTTTTCAGAAGAAAGTGACCATCAGTTATCCTGAAGTTAAAAAAAACCTAGGTCCCGTATTTCGCGGTCGCCACGTCCTCAAACGCGACGACCAAGGCCGCGAACGTTGTACTGCCTGCGGGTTGTGTGCCGTAGCTTGTCCTGCTGAGGCCATTTCAATGGTGGCTTCAGAACGCCAAAAAGGAGAAGAAAATCTTTATCGGGAAGAGAAATACGCTGCCGTGTATGAAATCAACATGCTACGTTGCATTTTCTGCGGGTTGTGTGAAGAAGCCTGTCCAAAACAAGCGATTTACCTTCGCCACGACGAATTTGTTCCCGTTTTTACCGAACGTGATCAAGTGATTTGGGGCAAAGACAAATTGGCAGAAAATATGAACAACCGCTATTTACGCACTGCTTGGACCAGAGAAGAAGCGCACGAACAAGATTTGAAAGGTATCGTAGCACAACCAAGAACACAACTGTAAACTACCTTAAAGATGGACTTTTCAACTTTTATTAATAACCTTACACCCGCCGCTATCTTTTTCTACGTACTTTCGTTTTTGACGATTTTGTGCGGGTTGATGGTCGTTTTAGCAAGAAATCCGATTCACAGCGTACTTTTTTTGATTGGCACTTTCTTCTGTTTATCAGGACATTATGTGCTTCTAAACGCCCAGTTTCTAGCTGCTGTTAATATCATCGTTTATGCAGGGGCTATCATGGTACTTTTCTTGTTTGTCATTATGTTCTTGAACTTAAAACAGGAAGACGAAGAATCGAAAACCAATTTAGTCAAAATTGCGGCTACCATTGTGGGTGGAACACTCGGGGTAATCATGGTAGGCGTGTTACGTAAATCACAATTTGGCTCTTACAACCCTTACGAATTTGATTCACAAGTAGGGATGGTAGAAAGCCTCGGAAATGTACTTTACAACGATTATTTGCTTCCTTTTGAATTAGCGTCGGTATTGTTCCTTATTGCCATGGTAGGTGCCGTGATGCTGGGACGCCGCGAAGCTGGTGATAGACATTTTTAATCGATAGGCCAATGAATGCAAACCTCAGTAAATTAGTTGAGATTGCACAAAAGCCAACGCGACGAATCATAGGGCTTATGTCTGGGACATCCATGGATGGTTTAGACATAGCCCTTTGTCGTTTTAGTGGGCATGGTGCAAATACAACGCTTACCCTCGAAAAATTCGATACCATTACTTTTGGGGATGACATCAAAGATGAAATTCGTCGGGTTTTTGCCAAAAAAGAAATTGATTTCCAACACCTTTGTTTACTTAACCCTTGGGTTGGAAATTTACACGGGAAACTCGTGTTGGACTGCTTGGAAAAATGGCAAATTTCCCCCAAAGACATTGATGTTGTCGCTAGTCACGGACAAACAGTTTTTCATGCACCCAAAATTTTGCATCGGCTAGATAAATACCCCAACGCCACCCTTCAAATTGGCGATGGCGACCATATCGCCGTAACGACGGGCATTATTACCCTGAGTGATTTTCGGCAAAAACACTGCGCAGCGGGTGGCGAAGGAGCGCCCCTTGCAGTCTATGGCGACTATTTTATTTTTTCCAAAAAAGGCGAAAACCGCATCATGCTCAACATGGGTGGAATTGCCAATTTTACATATCTGCCTGGGTCGCTCAATGCCCAAGAGGTGTTTGTCACCGATACTGGGCCAGGCAATACCCTTATCGACGCTTTTATGCGTAAGTTTTTTAACTTGCCTTATGACAAAGATGGAAAAGTTGCCCTCAGTGGTCATGTTAACCAACCTTTATTGGACGCATTGAAAAAAGATGTCTTTTTTAAAGGGCCATTCCCAAAAACAACGGGTCCCGAATTATTCAGTTTGGAGTACGTACGCATTGCCCAGCAACGCAGTAATACCACCTCACTATCGCCCGAAGATTTGGTCGCTACCCTTACCCAATTTTCGGCAGAAACCATCGCCGAGGCAATTTTGAAAGTGTGCCAAAAAGACCAAGAATATCGTTTGTATTTGAGCGGGGGAGGAATGCACAACCCTGCACTTATCAAAGCACTTCGCAAATTACTTCCCGACTTTCCGATGGATGCCACCGATTCCTTAGGTATATCAGGAGATGCCAAAGAGGCCGTTTTGTTTGCTATTTTAGCCAACGAAACGCTTTGTGGCGATAACCTTGATTTTGGCACAAGAGAAGGAGTACCCAGTGTTTCTATGGGGAAAATTTCTTTCCCAAATTAGACCTTGGCCTTTGTTTAAGTCTTGAACTTTGACAAAGGCCAAGGTTTAAATCATTCTTTTCAACTGAAATTTGGCAAAATGAATGACACCTTTGCGGCGAACTAACATCGCAATTTCCTTGCCCTCCCCTTTTTGAAGAAGTTTGTATATTTCACTGATAATCAAATCATCTGCCGATTTGTTATTGATAAACAACAGTTCATCCCCTTCTTGCAAACCTGCATCCCAAGCAGGCGAATCCTCAACCACTTTATCAATAACATAATCCTTAAAGTCTTGGCCTTTGGCACGAAGCTCGATGCCGCTCATGTCATGCTCAAAAGTTTCTTTCAAACGACGTTTGACGGGCTTGAGGACAATATACCGATCGGCATAGTTGAAAGTTACTTTAAAACGTCTCAAAAGTTCACAACCAATGTTTCCTTGACGTTCGTTCCGACTCGCAAATTTCATCCCAAATGATACACTATCAGGAAACGAAGCCAAGACGTTATCAAGCTCATATTTCCCAAAACGTACTTTATCAATTCGCCCTAAGTTCCCATTGATAACACCGTTTAATCCCCTGCCAAGCTGCGCACGTAGTACTTTTTCTGGAAGTCTGACTTGGTTATCAGCGTGTTTGTCAATCAACAACGCATGACCTGCCCCCGTGTCAATCACCACCCGAATCGGAAGTTCTTGGCCATTATCGACCAACGCAATCACATCGGCATAGGGCTTGGTATCTTCTACCACAATCGGATAGCGATCCCCTTGGCGACTGCGGTATTTATAACTTTCAGGCTTCATCAGTATCAACTCTTTGTTGACAAAATCAATCGTCACCACAAAATTATTAAACACTTCGTAACCAAAAATACCATCAATCGGAATCCCAACGTATTCCGACAGATGAAGCACGTCCTGTTCAAGAACGACGATATTCTGGTACGTTGCCCTCATTTTCCCCAATTCGAGCGTATTACCAATGGCCACCGAAGCCGTCAACGACTCGCCTTCACCAGCGCCAGTTAATACAACTTTTCGAGTAAATTTCAGTTTTTCTCTTTTCAGTGAATTGGGGTTAGTGATAATTACCGAACTCACACCCGTATCAAGAATAAAGTGAAGGGTATCTGAACCATTGATATGAACTGGAACAATGATTAGATTAGCGTGCATTTCAAAAGGGATGCGGGTAAACTTCATATTACCCTGCAAGAAGAAGCCAAATTTGTCTTCTTTTTTTTGACCTCGCTGGGCCAAAAGTAAAAGTGGCAAACAACAGGCTATTGCGAAAGATAAAAACCACCGTCTCATTGTCGTGCCGAAAAAAGGTAGGCTGTTAGTAAAGTTATGCTATTTTCTTAGAAAAACAAAAAATATACTACAAAAAGTGCCGTTTTGAATCAATTTATTCTTCTTAACTTCGCATCGAGTTTGATTGTTTTAGAAGGTTTGAGGCGGATTCTTTGGCAATTTGGACTAAGCTCAATGTAATATTGCCAAATACCTCGAAAAATCGAAATAAAATTACTCCCAAAAACTTTTAAAAATCACCCATCCAATGAGAAAAAAGATTGTAGCTGGTAACTGGAAAATGAACAAATCGCTTGAAGAAGCGTTGAGCCTTACGTCGGAAGTAGTAAATATGGTACGTGACGAGGTTCGTGGCGACGTTGAAGTCGTTTTGTGTACACCTTACATTTACTTGCCAGTTTTGCAGAAATATGTACAAGAAGTAGATCGTATCTCGCTCGGAGCCCAAAACTGCCACCACAAGGCATCTGGCGCTTTCACAGGCGAAATTTCCGCATCAATGCTTGCGGCGATTGAGGTTCCATACGTCATTATTGGCCACAGCGAACGTCGTCAGTACTTTGGCGAAACGGATGCGTTAATAGCCGAAAAAGTAAAAATTGCGTTGGAAAACGGCTTGAAGCCCATCTTTTGCTGCGGCGAATTGTTGGAACAGCGCCAGAACGAGGATTTTATTGCCATCGTAAAAGACCAAATCACGGCAGCCTTGTTTGATTTGTCAGCCGAAGATTTTGGAAAAGTGGTCATCGCGTACGAGCCTGTGTGGGCCATCGGTACGGGCTTGACAGCCTCTTCTGCCCAAGCGCAGGAAATGCACGCCGCACTACGCGCGCACGTTGCGGAGAAATTTGGTGCTCAAGTAGCAGACGACACGACCATTTTGTACGGTGGAAGCTGCAACGAAAAAAATGCGGATGAACTTTTTGCTTGCCCCGACGTTGACGGTGGTTTGATTGGCGGTGCTTCCCTCAAATCGAGAGAGTTTACCAATATCATCAAATCGCGCATGTAATTCGTTTCAATAACATTCAAAACACAACGGAGAAACCGAGATACACCCAGTAACTCCGTTTCTCCGTCTTTTTTTACGGGTATGAAAAAGTTAATGCTTTACACTTTGGCACTGTTGGCTTTTGTGAGCTGCCAACGCCCCGCAAGTCGGGCTATTTCTGGGGCTAGTATTGTCAAAGAAGGCTTTATTGATTGCTTTCAAGCGGGACTACAAGCCTCGGGCCGTGAGCTTTGGTGCGAAGCTTCTGCCGTTTTGTACGATGGCCAAAACCTCACCCTTGCCAACGACAAAGACATGCCAAACAACGACGCTGCGGTGTTTTATTGGGCCTATTCGGAAACTGATATGTTTGCCAACAAGCCCACGTATTTGACCCAAAACCTGCTCAAAACTAGCCAGAAATACGAAGATTTTGCCCTTGCGCCCAATCGTTCTTTGGCTTTTTTAAGCACGGGCTTCGACCGTGTCAAAGAAGGAAGCAACGAATGGGATGGCTACAATGCCCTTCTCTATTGGAAAGTTGGCTCCGACCCTAAAAACATTCAACCCAAAGCTGCCCACTTGGTGGAAGGAGAAAAGTTTTCGATGAGTCTGCGTGCGGCTTTGTCGAAAGCCCTCCGTTCGACCGATTTTCCTGACGGTATGCCTTATTTTAAAGTGGAAGGATTCGCGGCTACGCACGATAAATTATATTTTGGAATCCGTGAAGAAGGAAAAAAATACGATGATTTTAAGTACAAAGCCAAAGTACTTACTGTCTCCTATCGCTTCGCCAATGACTCTTTGATGATTTCCAATAATTTCGAAACATTAGCCGACATTGATATTGCAAGTTTAGAACCCAATTTGCCAAAGCCCTTGGCACTTTCGTGCATCGAATACGATGCCAAACGTCAGCTTTTTTGGGTACTTACTTCGATGGAAAGCGAAACACAGGGAAATAGCGCCTATCTATGGTGGGCAACAGAAGCCGACCTAAAAGCTAACAACCTTACTTTGGTCAAAGACCGTTCGACGGGGCAGCCGTTAAAATTTACCCACAAAGCAGAAGACCTTACGCCTGTTGGCTCAAATACTTTGTTTGTCATTCACGACGACGACCGCAACCGTAGTAAAATTGGCGACCAAACCCGTCAACCACACCAAGCTGCTTATTCTATTGTGGCATTTTGATTGGTTTACCCCTCAAAAATTAAAGTTCATCCCCCCAAATCGAGGCTTAATCTGAAAGCGGTAGGGTTCGCCCCTACCGCTTTTTATTTTTGTATCATCAAAATCAACTTATAGTCATCACCTCTAAACCTAAATAACAACCATGGAAACGCAAAAAGACCCAATTCTTTGGAAAATGGCGCACAAACGCGCAGGATTTAAAAGCCACCTTTTTACCTATTTCGTCGTCATCACTGCTTTATGGGCACTTTGGGGTATGGGAATTTTATTACAAAGCGGCTCCAAATACCCTTGGCCTATTTGGCCAACATTCGGTTGGGGAATCGGTCTGCTTTCTCATTTTGCGGGAGTTTATCTATTCAAAGAGAATCAATTGGTGGAGCACGAGTATCAAAAACTTCTTAAAAACCAATCGCGTCTCTAGCCCTTACCCCCAACGGCTTACCAAGCTTTCTCGATTAAAAACTTGGTAAGCCGTAGGCACAAACAGTGGGGAAATGGGCGAAGTTTAGTAATTTCGGATTTTAAAACGATTCGAGTCACTGCTCCATGCTCCAACACTGGTCAAAATCCAATCATCGGCAACTTCGAAAGTTACACCATTTTCTTCATCGTAAACGGTTCTTTTCTCTTTCAGTTTCACTTGCTGACATCGTTACGATTCTGGTTGAAAAAATCCTTTTGTACAACATCGACCAACGAGCCACGGCGGTTGCTTATAATTTTACGTTGGCGGTTTTTCCCGCCACGCTTTTTTTGTTTACCCTCATTCCATACATCCCCATTGAAAACATGGAAGTGCAAATTATGGACTTTATGCACGATGCCATGCCCGAACCCCTCTACGAATTTGCTGCCACAACGATTTATGACATTATCAGCCGAAAACAAGGAGGCATTTTGTCTTTTGGTTTTATTTTGGCACTTATTACCGCCACCAACGGCATGGGAGCCCTGATGACGGCCTTTAACACCGCCGATCAAGCCTCTGAAAATCGTGGTTATTTTAAAACCAAAGGCATTGCCATCATGCTCACGATTATGTTGTCTTTTGTGCTTTTTTTGGCAGTTTTAATCATTATTGTCGGTGGTTTTTTGGTCGATTGGCTTCACGATACCATCTTTCTTCGCGACAGCTTCACCGTTTTTTTACTAGATGTGGTGCGTTATGGCGTCATGTTTGCAACTTTTACGTTGGCAGTAGCTATTATTTATCGTTTTGCCCCAAAAATCAACCACGGCTGGCGATTTTTTAACCTTGGCGCAGTCATCTCATCTTTCTTACTCATTGCGTCCACCTACGGGTTTTCGTTTTATTTATCCCATTTTGGCAGTTACAATAAGCTCTATGGCTCCATCGGAACCATCATTGCGCTGATGATTTGGTTTTACCTCGTTGCTTTGTTATTGATTTTTGGTTTTGAATTAAATTTGAGCATTTGGCGCGCCAAATACGAAACATCTACGCCTCCGTCGAAGCTTACGAAGGATACAAAAAAATAAATGCCGTACGCAGCGCGTGTCGGCATTTATGCACTACCCTAACCCATAAATATTGAAAGATGTTTTTCTACATCTTGATAATTACATAGAGAAAATCATGCCAAAGTATTTCTTTATGTTGAATAAAATTTCTTCTCTTTGGGGCTAGAAACACCCAATTCCCTGTTTTTCAGACCATTTGTAGTATTTAATATTTTTTCAAAAAAAATCATCAGACATTTTCCATAGCATTTTTTATGTCGAATAGTCCCCATTGCCGTGACCGTTTACTAAAAAGTAAGTATATCCCGAATAGAATTTGTAAATATTAGATTACTTTTACTAATCAAATAAATGCCCTTTTACGCAAAAGAAATAGCCTCAACGCCTCCTTATGAATCCAGAAGTGTCTGTCATCTGTACTTGCTACAACCATGCGCCGTTTATTTACGAGTGCCTGCAATCGGTAGCCAATCAAACGTATGACAATATTCAATTGATTGTAATTGATAATGCCAGTACGGATAATTCAAGACGGGTAATTTTACAGTTTATTGATCAGTACCCCAACACCATTTTTATCCGCAACGTCAACAATATAGGTTTATGCAAAGCCTTTAATCAAGGACTGGGGGAAGCCAAAGGAAAGTACATCATTGACCTAGCAGCCGATGACGTCATGCCTCCTCAACGCATAGCACAGCAGGTCAAAGCATTTGAAGAGCTTCCCAAAGACTATGCCGTTGTATTTTCAAATGCTTCATACATAGACACTTCAGGAAAGCTTATTGGATACCATTATGCCTTAGGTAACGATGGAAAAGCCCAAGGAGTGGTTCCAACGGGCAATGTTTACAAAGAGATACTACGAGGCTATTTCATTTGTACTCCTTCCATTATGATGCGAAAATCAGTCTTGATGAAACTCGGTGGGTACGACGAAACGCTGAGTTACGAAGATTTTGATTTTTTTGTTCGCTCAGCCCACGATTATAAATACCATTACATTGATGAAGTATTAATGAGCAAGCGTGTTCTCGATGGTTCGATGGCTTCGCAATTTTATCTGGTTGGAAACGACATGTTAAAATCCAGTTGGGCAGTTTGCAACAAAGCCTACGACCTCAGCCGTTCTCAAGAAGAATATGACTTATTAGCCGAAAGAATACGCCAATTCATCAAAAAGTGCTTCGTAGCAGAAGACGCCCAGCAAGCGACCGAATTTCGTAAGCTTCTCAATTACATCGAAGACCCAGGCTGGGAAACCGAATTGCTCGTTTTTTTATGCCGTCTTCACCTTCCAGTCAATTGGATTTATCAATTTTACGCTAAGTGGCAAAGCAACCGAAAACGATTATTGATGCAGCAAGGCGTTCCGTTTGTACAGCTCGACTCTTAAAGTTCTTTGAATGACTTCCGTTATTTGTGTTCTCCAAATAAAATGATACGTTTGTAAAACAAAGCTTTTTCATTTGTTTCGGAAACCAACTGAGTTGTCGAATGCCCGCAGAGTTCCTTAAAATACACCCCCAGAATCCCGAACCACGCAAAATTCAGCAAGTAATTCGCTGTCTTCAAGATGGTGGTTTGGTGATTTACCCTACCGATACCGTCTATGCCTTAGGTTGCGATATTCACAATGCCCGCGCCGTCGAGCGAATTGCACGTATCAAAGGCATCAAGCCCCAAAAAAATGATTTTTCCTTCATTTGCCATGACCTTAGCCACATTGCTGATTATGCCAAAGTGAGCAATTCGGCTTTTAAAGTTATGAAACGTATTCTGCCAGGGCCATTTACCTTTATCCTTTCGGCTGGTAGTCGCGTTCCCAAAGTATTGGCAAACCGCAAAACGGTGGGTATTCGGATACCCAACCACCCCATTCCGCTTCAAATTGTCCACGAATTGGGCAATCCCATCATCACTACGTCTATCAAAGACGACGATGATTTTATGGAGTACCCCACCGACCCCGAAATCATGTTTGAACGTTTTCAACACCAAGTCGATATTGTAATTGACGGCGGATTTGGGGGGCTTATCGCTTCAACTATTATTGACGCCACCACCGACGATTTTGAGGTCATTCGCGAAGGAGCGGGAGAATTTATTTATTAGCATGAAAGCCATCAAAAACCTGTATTTTTCTCCGCTTTTCTGGACACTACTAATTGCTTTGGTAGCGGCTTTTTTGGCCTCTTACCTTTTCATCGGGCTATTTGGTTTGGTAAAATTGGCGGCAGCGGTGGCTTTGGTAGTAACTCTTGTGGATGCTTTTCTGCTATTTCGTGTCGATAAAGGTATTTTTGCCCGCCGTGATGTTGCCGATCGGCTTTCAAATGGCGACCCCAATCCCATCATTCTCCACCTTGAAAACCGTTATTCGTTCCGTACAAACCTTGACATTATCGACGAAATTCCTTTCCAATTTCAACGACGTGATGTTTTGTTTCAAACGAATTTAGCCCCCAACGAAAACCAACAACTTCGGTATGAACTCCGCCCCACCAAACGCGGCGAATACAGTTTTGGAGCCGTCAATGTTTTTGTTAAAAGTCCGCTTGGTTTGTTAAAACGACGTTACCAATTTTCACAAGACAAAATGGTGGCCGTGTATCCTTCGTATTTACAAATGCGGCAATACGAACTTTTGGCCATCTCAAATCGACTCACTGACATTGGCATCAAACGTCAGCGGCGGTTGGGACATAGTATGGAGTTTGAACAAATTCGCCCCTACGTACAGGGCGATGATATACGTACCGTCAACTGGAAAGCCACCGCCCGTCGCAACGAGCTGATGGTAAACGCCTTTCAGGACGAACGCTCGCAAGCAGTGTATTGCTTGATTGACAAAGGAAGGGTGATGAAATCGCCGTTTGAGGGTCTAACACTGTTAGATTACGCCATCAACGCGTCGCTTGTACTAAGCAATATTGCCTTATTGAAGCAAGACAAAGCGGGAATTTTTACCTTTTCAGAGGTGATTGGACAAGTTTTACCCGCCGACCGTCGAACGGGGCAAATGCAAAAGATTTTGGAAGTACTGTACAAACAAAAAACGCGGTATTTGGAAAGCGACTACGAAACGCTATATAGCCACGTCAAAAATCAGATTCGCCAACGTAGTTTGCTTTTATTATTCACCAATTTTGAAACTGTCAATGCCCTACATCGGCAGTTGCCTTATCTACGACAATTAGCAAAGCACCATCTACTTATCGTGATATTCTTTGAAAATACCGAAACAGCCCAATTGCTAAAAACGCCCGCCGAAACAACCGAAACAATTTATTTGAAGACCATTGCCGAGCGGTTTTATTACGAAAAACGCCGTATCGTCAAGGAACTTGAGCAATACGGCATTCAGTCGATTTTGACGGCTCCGCAGGACTTAAATGCGAATACAGTCAACAAATATTTAGAGTTAAAATCACGCGGGATGGTCTGATTTGTTACCAGCCAATTCCATAATCTTCACCGTGGTTGCTTGAGCCTCCCCAAAAACTACCGTGTTCCCAATCAAAATAAATAGCGTTGATAGGGCCGCTGGTTCGTTCTTGGTAGTTGATTTTATATCCCATTCGTCCGAGGTCTTTTCGTGTCCAAGAAGGCATGGCTTCGTTGAGGGTTAAACCGCCATTGATACGTTCGTGGTTGCCAAAAGTCGAATACATCTGAAACGTTTTAAAACTTGGCGCTTCGCACGACTCCTGAACTGTCATGCCAAACTCCACCATGTTGAGGAAAAACTGGAGTAATAACTGATCTTGTTCATCTCCTGCTTGTTTGGCAAACGACAAGAATGGCTTGCCATTTTTTAGCGCAAGGCTAGGTGTGAGCGTCACCCGTGGGCGTTTCCCTGGCTCTACCACGTTGAAAGGGTTTTCTTTCGGGTCAAGCACAAACGACTGCATTCGTTGACTCATTCCAATGCCCGTATTTCCTGCTATACACGCAGGCACCCATCCACCACTTGGCGTCATCGAAACCACCCAACCTTCGGCATCTGTAGCCTCTACCGAGGTCGTTCCTGCCGTGAAACTTTCCTGAAATTTTTCATCCAGTGTTGCATTATTTTTAGGAGCCGTTAGGCTTGCACTTCCCCAATTTTTGAGCAAATCTAAATAGGGATTCGCTTTGCCCTCAAACGGATAAGGGTCGCCAGGACCAATTTTGGGGTCGTTCATGTTGGGGTTAATCAACTTGCTACGCTCTTTGGCATATTCTTTAGAAAGTAATCCTTTCATGGGTTCTTCGGGGCCAAAAGCAGGGTCTCCGTAGTAAAAATCACGGTCAGCAAAGGCCAAATTCATGGCTTGGTACAACGTATGCACGTAGCGAGTAGAGTTGTAGCCCATGCTTTTGAGGTCGAAGTTTTCCAAGATGTTCAACGTTTGAAGCATCGCAGGGCCTTGCGTCCACTGTTGGAGTTTATAAACTTCAATTCCTTTGTAGGTAGTCATCATTGGCTCTTCGATTTTGACCTTCCAATTGGCCAAATCTTGTTCCGTAATCAAACCGCCTTGTTCTTGGCAACCTCTCGCAATTTCTTTGGCAATTTCGCCACGATAAAAAAGGTCGTTGGCCGCGTAAATCGCGTCCTTTCTCGATTTTCCTTTGGCTAAAGCTTGCTGTTCGGCATTTACGAGTTTTTTTAGGGTTTCCAATAAATCTTTTTGTACAAAAATCTCCCCCGCATCGGGTGCTTCGCGTTTGGCACCTAAATGCGGTAAAAACACCTTTTTGGAATACGGCCACTGTTTGATAAGGTCTTTTTTCCCTTCGATTGAATTGGCCGTTTGGGCTTCGATGGGATAGCCCTCCGCCAATTGCATGGCAGGGGCGAGCACTTCTTTGAGCGACATGGTTCCGTATTCGGCCAAAATGGTCATCAACCCACCTGGTGTGCCAGGCGTCACTGCGGCCAAAGGCCCGTACTCAGGTGGGTACTTCATGCCTTTGTTTTTGAAGAAATCGGCAGTGGCTCCCGTCGGTGCTACGCCCAAGGCATTAATGGCAATGACTTTTTTGGTTTTGGGATTGTAAATAAGGGCTTGCGTTTCACCGCCCCAACTGAGTACATCCCACATGGTACAGGTAGCTGCCAACATCGCACAAGCGGCATCCACGGCATTTCCTCCTTTGGTAAAAATCATTGCTCCCGCAGTAGCAGCCAAGGGTTTACCCGTAATGGCCATCCAGTGCTTGCCGTGCAAGGGTGGTTTTTGGGTAACAACAGGCAGGTTATTGAACGACTGGGCGTGGATTTGTGCCCAAATCGCCACCAGTAAAAAAGTAAAAGGTAAAAGTTTTGTCCACTTCATCGGTTTTCGGTTAGGTTAGGTGATGATTTGCTAAAATTAATGTACCAAATATGGCGAACTTGTGGCATCGCCAAGGTTCATAGAAGGTGGAATGTGCTGCGGCAGGGCTTCAAAACGATACCCAAGACTGGAAAAATGATCCAACATTCTGGGAAGGACATAACTCATGTTACGCCATGCTTTTAGGCTATCGTGCAACACCACAATCGAGCCTGCTTTGGTATATTTCAACGTTTTTTCAAGGCAACGCTCAGGGCTAAGGTATTTTTCAAAATCGCCCGTCAGTACATCCCACATCACTACATGATAATTGTTAAGGAGAGGCCGCGCTTGGCTCAACTTTATCCGCCCATAAGGTGGACGAAAAAGCGACGTATCTACGGGCAAAATTTCACTACACTGCTTTACGTTTTCGAGGTAAGCCTCATCCTCCGTATTCCAACCTTTCAAATGATTAAAGGTATGATTTCCAACGCTATGTCCTTTGGCAAGCAAGCTTGCAAACAACTCAGGGTATTTACGAACGTTATCGCCAATGCAGAAAAAGGTGGCTTTTGCCAAATAGATGTCCAATTGCTCCAAAACCCACTCAGTTACGTCAGGAATAGGGCCATCGTCGAACGTCAAATAAATCACGGGTTCTTCCGTTGGAATTTCCCAAACGAAAGGCGAATAAAAAGACTTCAAGATTCGGGGCGACTTATGGACAAACAATGGAATCATAGCTGTTGATGATGTTAGTAAGACCCGTTAATAATTGTAAAACTAGCGCAAATTTCGCCCTTTCCAAACATAGCCTTTTCGTTGAGCAGCCAGTCCAAAAAACAGAACGTATATTGGATAAAAAAGTTGCACTATGGGAATGTACAAATCCCAGGATTTTCTCCCCAAAAATCTGATAATCAAACGTAAAAACAAAAATTCAGGCACATATTTTAACATTAGAATTGTACAAAACTCAAAAGACACTACATTTTCGCAGAATGGTGCTATTAACAAAATTAGCGTCAGTAAATTGACTAAAAATACCCAAATCGCGACTAACATGGTGGCAAGGCGTTTATTGACTGCCCATTTGCTGGCCCAACGAATGCGTTGATGGTAAAAACCCTGCCAAGAATCTTGCGCGTGGGTTGAGACGACCGCAGCCTCATTTTTTAGGAAATAAAGCTTTTCCACGCCAAAATGTTTTGAAATTTTTTGAAGTAAAAACTCATCATCGCCTGACGCAACTTGCTCCACTCCTGCAAAACCTCCAACTGCTTCAAAGGCGGCACGTTCATACGCCAAATTTGCGCCGTTGCACATGGTTGGATGACCCGCTTCGAGCAAACAGGCCCCCACGCCAATGAGGCTCGAAAATTCGATGGTTTGAGCCACCTCTCCCATCCTTGCTACAACACTTGTAGGCGCTGTTTTTAAGAAAGTTACGGGGCCACTGATTAATTTCGCTCCCGTTTCTAGGTACGTTTGCGCGAACATTTCCAACCACCTTTCTCCTACCCTACAGTCGCCGTCGGTGGTGATAATCAATTGCCCACTAGCTCGCTTGAGTGCTTCCGTAATGGCCCTTTTTTTAGGCGAACTTACGGGAGCATTGACCAATGACACAAGCTGCAAATTCAACATTTTCTTTTGAACAAATTCATTCACAATCTCCGCAGTTTTGTCCGTAGAAGCATCATCCATCACCCACACTTCAAAATACTTACTTGCTAAAGTTTGTCGCTCAAGGTCATTCAATAATACGCCAATGTGGGCGGCTTCGTTGCGCACTGGAATGATGACCGAAATTTTAAAATCAGGAGGCACGTCCAAGTGATTCAAAGGCCGCTTGGGAATACGTAACCATTGCCAACACAACCATAGACAAGCCACCGCATAGCCTCCAATCACCCCGCCAAACAAGTACAACATAGCTTATACTTTCAGGGCGGTTTCATGTTTGATTTCGCTCATCACAAAGATGCTGTGGGTGTTTCCTATACTATCGAGTGAACCCAGCTTTTCCATCAAAAAGCGCTGATATTCAGGCATATCATTCACTACCACTTTCAACATAAAATCGTATTCTCCCGAAATGTTATAACATTCCATCACTTCTTCAAAAGTCATCACGGCCGACACAAACTTTTCGCCGTTGGCGCGGCTGTGTTCTTTGAGTGACACGTTGCAGAACGCAATTAGGTTACGGCCTATTTTCTCGCGATTGACGAGTGCCACGTACTTTTTGATAATTCCTTCTTTTTCCAACTTTCTTACGCGCTCATAGACAGGCGTATAGGAGAGATTGAGTTGCGCGGCCAATTCTTTGGTCGTTAAGAGCGCATTTTGTTGAAGGTAGCGCAAAAGGCCACGGTCGGTTGTGTCTAATTTTAACATAGTTGTATTTTGTACCGAAAAAGGAGCTAGACATTTTATCTATTTCGCGTATGATGCCTTTATCACTTCAGGGCATTCTATAGTATTTATTGCTTCAAAAGTATAAAATAAATCTAATTTTATGCTTTTATCTCCAATAATCGTCTAACGAATCAGGTTATCACTTCGTTTTGCGTTATTTTTGTACAATCCTAAGATGACGATTTTTCCAAATTCAATGCAACAACCACCTATTCAAGAAATACTCAAATCGCGAATCCTTGTGCTTGATGGCGCGATGGGTTCGATGATTCAGCGTTATAATTTGACGGATGCCGATTACCGTGGCGAACGTTTCAAAGATTTCCCACACGAGGTCAAAGGCAATAACGATTTATTATCGTTGACCCGCCCCGACGTTATCAGCGAAATCCACGAGGCTTACCTCGAAGCAGGTGCCGACATCATCGAAACCAATACCTTCAGTGGGACAACCATTGCCATGGCCGACTACCACATGGAAGACTTGGTGTATGAGCTTAATTACGAATCGGCACGTTTGGCACGGGAAGCCTGTGATAAATACACCGCCACGAACCCCGATAAGCCTCGTTTTGTGGCAGGTTCAATTGGCCCCACCAACCGTACGGCGTCTCTCTCACCCGACGTCAATGACCCAGGGTATCGCGCCGTTACGTTCGACGAATTAGTGGATGCTTACTACGAACAAGTTCAAGCCCTTGCCGACGGTGGTGCTGATTTGTTTTTGGTCGAAACCATCTTTGATACGCTCAATGCCAAAGCGGCTTTATTTGCGATTGATTTATACTTCTCAGACGTAAAAAAAGGAACTGTTCGCCCAATTCAAGGAAGTTTTCAACCAAAAACCGTAAACCAAAAACCTGAATTGCCCATCATGGTGTCAGGTACGATTACGGATGCTTCGGGGAGAACCTTGTCGGGACAAACGACAGAAGCGTTTTTGACGTCGGTTTCGCACATGCCTTTGCTTTCAATTGGTCTCAACTGTGCGTTGGGAGCCGACTTGATGCGCCCCTACGTGCAAACCTTGGCCAACCAAGCACCATTTTTTACTTCAGCTCACCCCAACGCAGGACTGCCAAACGAAATGGGTGAATACGACCAATCGCCTGCCGAAATGGCAACGATTGTGGAAGGGTTTCTTCAAGATAATTTTATCAATATCATCGGAGGATGCTGCGGAACAACGCCACCGCACATCAAGGCCATTGCCGAAATCGCTGCCAAATACGAGCCTCGTGATTTACCCGAAAACGACCATATTCAGAAACTTTCAGGACTTGAGCCACTCAAAATCACGAAAGAAACCAATTTCGTGAACATCGGTGAGCGTTGTAACGTAACAGGTTCTAAGAAATTTGCTCGTTTGGTTCGTGAAAGCAAATACGACGAAGCCATCTCAGTAGCCCGCGAGCAGGTAGAAACGGGTGCCCAAGTCCTCGACATCAACATGGACGAAGGGATGATTGACGGCGTGCAAGCCATGACACGCTTCTGTAACTTGCTCATGGCCGAGCCAGATATTGCCCGCGTTCCTTTCATGGTGGATTCGTCCAAATGGGAGGTGATTGAGGCTGGTTTGAAATGTTTGCAAGGGAAGGCCATTGTCAACTCTATTTCGTTGAAAGAAGGGGAAGAGAAGTTTATCGAACAAGCCGAAAAAGTAAAACGCTACGGAGCATCGGTGGTAGTAATGGCCTTTGATGAAGTAGGTCAAGCCGACAACTATGAGCGTCGTATCGAAATCTGTGAACGTGCTTATTGGATTTTAGTCAATAAAGTAGGTTTTTCTCCACAAGACATTATTTTTGACCCAAACATCCTTACCGTTGGTACGGGTATCGAAGAACACAATAACTACGCCGTTGATTTTATCAACGCAACCCGTTGGATTAAAGAACACTTACCGTACGCCAAAGTGAGCGGTGGGGTTTCCAACGTTTCGTTTTCATTCCGTGGCAATGAGCCCGTGCGTGAAGCCATTCACACCGTTTTCTTGTACCATGCCATCAAAGCAGGGATGGACATGGGAATTGTGAATGCTGGTCAGTTGGGGGTTTATGATGACCTTCCAAAAGAAATGTTGGAGCACTGCGAAGACCTCATTCTTAATCGTCGTCCTGACGCAACGGAGCGGATGTTGGCTTTTGCCGAAACGGTAAAATCGAAAGGAAAAGAAATAGTTATCGATAACGCTTGGCGCGACCAGCCTGTGTCAAAACGTTTGGAACATGCGTTGATCAAAGGGCTTACTGAATACATCGATACCGATGTGGAAGAAGCGCGTCAGCAATCAAGTCGCCCACTAGATGTGATTGAAGGGCCTTTGATGGACGGCATGAACGTCGTGGGAGATTTGTTTGGGGAAGGGAAAATGTTCCTGCCGCAAGTAGTAAAATCGGCGCGGGTAATGAAAAAAGCCGTGGCGTATTTAACCCCTTACATCGAAGCCGATAAAGCAGGCGGCGCCGCTGCGGCTGGGAAAATCTTGATGGCCACGGTAAAAGGCGACGTCCATGACATTGGGAAAAACATTGTGGGCGTAGTACTTGGCTGTAACAACTACGAAATCATCGACCTTGGGGTCATGGTGCCTACCGATAAAATTTTAGCTGCGGCCAAAGAACATAACGTTGATATCATCGGGCTTTCGGGCTTGATTACCCCTTCCTTAGACGAAATGGTGGGTGTTGCCAAAGAAATGGAGCGCCAAGGCTTTACTATGCCTTTGTTGATTGGCGGCGCTACTACGTCTCGCATTCACACGGCCGTGAAAATTGACCCGCACTATTCAGGCCCCGTTATTCACGTATTGGACGCGAGTCGCGCGGTGCCAGTAGCTGGAAAGTTGACGCAAAACGAACAAACCTACGCCGACACATTAGCCGACATCAAGAAAGAATACGCCAAACTTCGCGAAGACCACGCCAAACGCCAACAAGCCAAAGAAGCGTTGTCGATTGTGGCTGCACGTGCCAATAAAACGAAGATTGATTGGGCGACTTTTGAACCCGTGAAACCCAAATTCTTGGGCAACAAGTACTTCCACGATTATCCGTTGGAAGAAATTGCCAAATACATCGACTGGACGCCGTTCTTCCAAACGTGGCAGTTGCACGGAAAGTATCCAAAGATATTTAGCGATGCGACGGTAGGGGCAGAAGCAAAAAAATTGTACGATGATGCTAATGCCATGTTGGCCAATATTATCAAAAATAAATCCCTCAAGGCCAATGCCGTCATTGGTTTTTATCCTGCCAATTCGGTAGAAGATGACATTGTGCTTACCCAGCCAACTGCTTCTCGCAAGGGAAGTGTAGCGGCTCCTGACGAGCGCATGGGGGTTTGGCCAGCGGTGTTGCAACAAAACGGGACGCTTCGACTTCATAATTTGCGCCAGCAAAATCAGAAAGCGGCCAACTTACCTAACCTTTGTTTGAGCGATTTTATCGCCCCAAGCGGAAGTAAGGGAGGCGATTACATCGGGGCTTTTGCCGTAACGACAGGTATTGGAATTGAGGCATTATTAGAAAAATACGAAGCCGACCACGACGACTATAACAGCATCATGCTCAAGGCCGTAGCCGATCGTTTAGCCGAAGCTTTCACTGAATTGATGCACGAACGCGTTCGTAAAGAATATTGGGGATATGCCCAAAACGAAACGTTTAGCAACGAGGAGTTGATTGCCGAAAAATACCAAGGGATTCGTCCAGCACCAGGGTACCCCGCGTGCCCCGACCATACCGAAAAGCGCACGATGTTTGAGTTGTTGGATGCCGAAGCACAAGTAGGTATTCAACTAACGGAAAGTTTTGCCATGTATCCTGCTAGTTCGGTCAGCGGTTGGTACTTTGCGCATCCTGACAGCAAGTATTTTGCTCTCGGAAAAATTGCCAAAGACCAAGTGGAAGATTACGCCGTTCGTAAAGGAATCCCGCTCGAAGAAGTAGAGAAATGGCTTTCGCCTGTTTTGAATTACGATTAGTTGGTGAGTCGGGGTGGAAACACCTCGACTTTTTATTTACGCTACAAATGTTGCGCCTCTACCGAGGCTAATTTTTCTATGATTGCTGTTATCCAACGTGTTACCGAAGCATCCGTCACCATTGAGGGGCAAGTGAAAGGCCAAATTGGCTTGGGTTTTATGATTCTATTGGGAATTACCCATGCTGATACCCAAGAAGACATTGATTGGTTGTCAAAAAAAATCGTAGGAATGCGCATTTTTGGAGACGAGGAAGGGAAAATGAACCTTGACATCAAAACCGTTGGCGGTAACATTCTACTTATCAGCCAGTTTACCCTTCACGCTAGCACCAAAAAAGGGAATCGTCCTTCATTCATCGACGCCGCTCGCCCTGATGTAGCTATACCTTTGTACGAAAAAATGATTCAGCAACTTTCACAGGAATTAGGCCAACCCATTCAAACGGGAGAATTTGGCGCTGATATGAAAGTAGCCCTTCTCAACGATGGCCCTGTCACCATCATAATTGATTCTAAAAATCGGGTATAATCTTACCAATAAGTATATTTACGTCCTTCCTGTATTTTGAGCTAAGCAACCCTTTTCTACCCAAATGCGTGGTCGGTCTGTTATAATATGTTTGACGTTGTGGTGCATGGCATTGAAACTACTTCATGCCCATGAACCTACTCGCTTTGCTGATTGTACTACCCCACCCACCCTTTTTGTATCAAAAGTAAAGCGCCCTTCCATTGCCAGTTCTACGACTGTTTGTCAAGATAGTTTGGTTCAACTCAATCTCCGAAACTACCCTCAAGGCAGTACATTTACGTGGCAAAAAGGTGGAACAGATATACCAAATGCTGCTGATTCTGTTTTGGTAGTTCGTGGCAACCAATCAGGAACTTACCATTGCATTGTCCGTTCTCCGCTTTGCTCCCTTCCCATCGTTTCCACCCCTTTAGTCATAACAACCAATTCCAAACCGTTGGTCAGCATCTCGGCAGGTAACCCGATTGGTATCCCCTGCAAGGAAGGCACGATAAAATTAACCAGTAATTCGAGCGGAAACGGTACCTTAAAATATCAGTGGTATTTTGAAAATCAGCCCATTCCTAGTGCAACTAGCAACGTTTTTGATGCCATTGAGACGGGTGTTTATACCCTCAAAGTCGTTGATGGTTTCGATTGCGCTAACGTATCTGGCGCCTTAACGGCCATCACCTATACGCCTCCCAAGGCTGATTTGAGCACATCTCGCGCTGGGTTTTGTAAAGGTGAAAAAGTAACCCTCAAAGCCACCCAAGGACGCACCTACCTGTACCGTTGGCTACGCGATGGTCAAGAAATCAGCGGCATCAAAGATTCCATTTCGGTCGCGCAAACTGGTACATACACCGTCAAAGTCACGTCTCCCAACGGATGCACCACGGAGTCAAACCAAATTTCGGTGGTACAATACGACGACCCTGTGGTATCAATTACCTCTCCAGGCAACCAAATTTGTCCAGGGGGAACCCTAGTACTGAAAGCCCAAGGAAAAGACTTAAAAACTTTTGAGTGGAAAAAAGAAGGAAAAATCGCTCAAAGTGGTGTCAAAAGTGACTTCACAGTGACCCAAGCGGGAAGTTACACCGTCACAGTCAAAGATACCAACCGTTGCTTTTCCACCTCAAAATCCATTGATATTGAATTAGTTACAAAAATAGAAACCACCCTAACTCCCATCCCTAATTTTTGTGGGACGACCTCGGCTCCATTTCGTCTAACAGGAACCCCAACGGGAGGAAGTTTTTCGGGAAAAGGGGTAATGGGAGATATATTTGACCCTCAATTGGCGGGTTTAGGACAACATACCGTTAGTTACTCCGTCAAAGGAAGTGTAGCATGTATGAATGGAGAAAGCCGCCAAGATGTGATCGTTTCCCCTCCTCCTCAACTAGATTTAGGAGCCGACAAAGACCTTATTAAAGGTGGTAGTATCGCCTTTAATGCTGACCTAGGGCCCGATTATCGTTACGAATGGTCTCCTTCTACGGGCGTTAGTGACATCGCAAGTCCTACTCCAACAATGTCCCCCTTGAAATCGACAAAGTACGTTGTCAAAGCCATTGGCCCTTCTCGGTGCGTTGCCACTGATAGCATTTACATTACCGTTTTTACCCCACTTTACATCCCCGATGTGTTCAGTCCCAACAAAGACGGCGTCAATGATACGTGGGAAATTAAGGGCTTGGAAGACTATCCCGACGCTCAAATCAGTGTATATAATCGCTGGGGAGAACTTATTTATCACCGTCACCAAGTTTCATTGGACTCCTTTGATGGGAACTGGAATGGCAATCCCCTTCCAATAGGAGTTTATACTTATCACATCTTGACCGAACCCAAAGGACAAGTCTATCGAGGTTTTGTAAATTTACTTCGTTGATTGCTTTCGTACACCATTTCTTAACTTAAAGGCATTTTTTCGTTTTTTTTAGTACGTTTTCCTATTTTAGCGCTCCCTTACCCTACAATTGAGTATATTTTAAAGGAATGTCGTTTGGTTCAAGATTCATTCGCAGCTACTTTCTTTCGCTTTTTTTGCAAGCGATTATCCCCTTTTTCTTTTGCATTGTTTATGGACAACAGTCGCCTACCTCCATCCAAAAAAAGCGGGTTGATGAACTATATGTTCTTTTCCAAAAGAAAATCTTAATAGCTCACCTTGCTATACCCTCATGCCCTCCCTCCCATCTAAGCCATTCAGAAGCACTTGATTACGTACTGAATCACTCTACCTTTGAAAGTTTGTACAAAAATGGGAGAATAAAATGCGCGGAAGAAATACTCACAACCGCCCGTCCAGCCACCAATTCCGCTTCGTATCCTCTTTGGTTGGTTTCACTTACCAAATTCTTACAGATTACCCAACAGCAAGATTCTGCGTCAAAATGTTTGGTACTTTTAGAACATTCACTTCCTGCTCATTCTCCTTTAATAGGCACACTAAAATTATTCAAAACCGCTCAGTTTCGGCGCCAAATTCAATTTGAAAAAGCCTTGCAAACAGCCAACGAAGCCTTACAATCCGCTCGTTCTACCAAGGATAAACGATTAACTGCCGCACTATTGAATGAAATTGGAAATACCTCCAGAGATATTTACCGCCAAGAACCCGATAAGTATTTGCCTATTTTTAAAGAAGCCCTCGAAATCGCTCAATCCCTCAAAGACTCTTCGCTGATTAGCGATACCTATGAAAACCTTGTTTATACCTATTTTATGGACAATTCGATGGACATTGAACGTGCCCTCGAAAACCTAGAGCTGGCTTTAGCCACTTTCCCTAACCAAACTACCCTTTTTGCACGGTATCGTTTTACCAATACGGTAGTTGCGTTTTTAAGCTATTTATCGGAAGAAAATGAAAAAGTCATTGCTTTGTTTAAGCATGTCGTGCTTCTTTCGCGTCATCTTCAACGGCCTACCGACACCCGAGCTACGTTTCAGTATATTTCTGACCAATACATCAACTTAAAAAATTTCAAATTGGCCTCGATGTACTTAGATTCGGCCCAACGATACGATTCACCCGAATGGGAAAAAGATTATTTCTACGAAAACCGAGCACAAGTAGCCAAAGCATTAGGCGATTTTCAGGGAGCCAATGATTACTATAAAAAAGCGTTGGAAGAAAAAGAAAGGGTGTATTTACGACGCAATAACCAAACCATGACGCAATGGGAGACCCAATTCCGCACCCGCGAAACGGCTTTACAACTAGAACAAGAAAAACGTCAACAATGGTTTTTGTGGGGAATTGTGGGTTTGGTAACCCTTCTTTTCTTTTTAGCAACGTATTCTTTTTGGCGTAACCGAAAACAACTTCAGCAATTGGCGCGGCAACATGAAATCATTGAGCGCCAGAGCCAAGAACTTCGCCAACTCGACGAGGCTAAAACCCGCTTTTTTTCCAACATCACCCACGAATTTCGCACCCCACTGACCCTCATTATCAGTCCGCTCGAAACCCTTTTGAAGCAACAACCCAAACAACCTCTTTTAGGAATGATTCATGCCAATGCCTCTCGGTTGTTGGCCTTAATTAACCAGCTCCTTGATTTATCAAAAATTGATGCAGGTGCCTTACAGCCTTCATTAACTAAAGAGAACTTGGTACTTTTTCTTCGCCGCCAAGCTGAGCCTTTTGAAGCATTGGCCGACGAACGAGGCATTGAATTAAGTGTTCCCAAAAAAGTTTTAGAAATGCCATTTGGGTACATCGACACCGACAAACTCAGTAAAATCATTACCAATTTACTAAGCAATGCCCTGAAATTCACACCTCAAGGTGGAGAAGTACAGTATCACTGGGATATTAACGACAAACTACTTTCTATCACACTGTCGGATTCAGGCATTGGCATTCCTCCAGAAAAGTTGAGCACCATCTTCGATCGCTTTTACCAAGTTGATTCCTCATCGCGACGGATGTACGAAGGTTCGGGCATTGGCTTGTCTTTGGTCAAAGAACTTGTAGGAGTACTAAAAGGAGAAATTACGGTGGAAAGTAGGCTCACCTCGGGCACAACTTTTCTCTTACGTTTTCCCATCGACGCACACGCATGGGGAATCGTTGAAACCGAAAACATTTTGGATAAGCAGTCTGAAGTCGTTCCCCATTTGGTCGAAACAGCTACTTCTGTTTTGGTAAACGAAATTACTATCCCCACTTCGGTCGTGCTTATCGTAGAAGACAATCCAGATTTGCGGACATACATTGCCAGTTTGTTTGACAATCAATGTCAAGTACTTACGGCCGTAGATGGGCAAGAGGGATTAGAAAAAGCGATGGAAGCCATTCCTGATTTGATTATTTCTGACTGGATGATGCCTAATATGGATGGAATCAGCCTTTGTCAGCACCTCAAAAAAGGCGCCCAAACTAGCCACATTCCCGTCGTTTTGCTGACGGCAAAAACAGCGATTGAAAGTCGATTAACAGGTTTTGAAGGAGGAGCCGACGACTATATTGTTAAGCCTTTTCACGCAACTGAGTTACAATTGAAAGTCAAAAACTGGCTGGCTAGGCAAGAAAAATTAAAGAAACATTACACAGAGTTGCTCCAAAAGCCCGTGCTCGTCCCTCCCACGCCTGAGTTGGAAGGCGCCTTTATGGAACGGTTGTTTGGAGTCATTGATAGTCACCTTTCTGACACTACTTTCAGCGTGGACTCACTGGCCGATGCCTTGCAATTAAATCGGCGGACACTACAACGAAAAGTAAACAGCTTGACAAATCTTTCACCCAACGAACTAATCCGCAATCATCGCTTACGGCGGGCCTTGACATTACTGAAACAAGGGGAATCGATTGCCGATGCTGCCTTTAAAGTCGGTTTCGAAACCCCTTCTTATTTTACCAAATGCTTTAAAGAAACCTTTGGTATCAAGCCTTCGGAGCTTGATGTTTCATCGCTTTGAAGCTAAGTAAACAATTTCTTTATATTTTCTTCGGAATACCCGCCCGTTGAAGTCATTCCTTTTCCCCCAATCCCTGTGATAATTTGGATGTGATCGTCTATTTGACGTTCATAGATTTCCTCAGTGGTTTGGCTATAAAAACCTGCCCAAGTCGTACGAATTTTGTCCACCTCAAAAGTAACAATTCGTTCAGCTTCACTGATAATCAATCCATTAATATAATCGGTTGTATGGAAACCCAAATCATCCACGTGTTGTGCATCTGCGTACTCGTGCGAGTCGCCGATCACCACCGAACCATCTTCGGCTTGTTTAAATAACACGTGAATCCCCCACTTTTTAAGATCGGAATAATGCTCTGGAGTAGTCATTGACGCATACGAAGGCATTTGTTGGAAGGATTCATAACGGCGAATGGTCAAGCCCGTTAGGATATTTCCTTTCATTGATAAATTAGGAAAAGGTATCGTCTGCATCATTTGTAATTTGCTAACAATCAAACCGCTGTTGGCAAACAATTCGGGATACAACATTCTAAATTCGTGACCGTTGCAAATCAGCACTTTTTCAGCCTCAAATTCTTGTCGATTGGCCAAGCGTACCGTGGCTTTTCCGTTGGCACTCTGGCAATCAACCACCGTCGCATTGTTAAGAAAAGTAATGCCCATTTGTTCCTTACAATATCCCAACAATCGCTGCATCAATACAGGAGAATCGACACTCAACTCCTGCGGAAAAAACAATGCACCTACGGGATAGCTTGGTCGTAAGTAAGGATAGAGTTCAAGGCACTTTTTGCGGCTTAATAATTCGCAGGTGTAGCCTATTTTTTGGTAATAGTCATACAGCTCATTGGCCAACTGCCATTCGTCGTCGTCAGACGCCACATAGACAGAACCATTGTTACGAACGGTCAAGTCCACCTTCGATTGCAACGCTTGGTATAATTCTAGGCTACGTTGCCCATAATTAAACCACCGTCCCGACAGCCCCGAAGGCACCACTTGCCCAAAGTTACGGACGGTAGCTCCAACGGGAAAATTATCTTTTTCAAGCAATAAGACCGACTTGTTTTGACGAGCTGCGTGATAGGCATGAAACGTACCCATGATGCCACTTCCTACCACAATTAAATCAAATTTTTGCATAAATTAAGTATAATGTACCAATCTTCATGACGAGGCAAGTAAAAACAAAGCTAATACAATACATCAGATTTCTTCTAATAATTCTGTCAAATGCTCAAAAATATGGGTTGGATTTGCGGTAGCGAGTTGAGGGCGGGTTTGTGCGCCAGTAAGGACGCCCGCCACTAGCCCACAGCCTGCATTATGGCCTTCTTCAAGGTCAATGCCCGAATCACCGATTTTGGCAACTGCCTTGGGCTCTCGTACGCCTACCAAGCGCATGGCTTCCAAAATCATGTCGGGATGCGGGCGGCCTTGGGTCACGTCGGAAGCTGTCACCAGGGCATCAACTGTTTGTGGAACAGACCACCCCAACTGCTGCATCAATAAAGTAGCCACTTCACGCGAGTAACCTGTATTGAGCACTACTTTTATATTTCTGGCACGTAACTCTTCAAACACAGCCTCGGCATCGGGCATGGCGCGGGCGATACCGCTGGCGTAAACAGTATCTAACTTTTGCTTAAAATCTTTATGCACAACCCCCACCGCAGTATCGGATGGAACATGACTATTTAGATGCGTAATCACATCTTTTATGGCTTGGAATTTTTCTTTACCTGCCGCAATTTCCAATACTAATTCTAAAGAGCAGTGATAACCCGCTTCATTAAGCGCTTGGTGAATGGCCTTATATACGGCATTTTGCTCGTCTATGGTCGTTCCAGCCATGTCAAAAATGACTAATTCTATTTGATTTGCTTCCATCATTACTTTTTCAGCTTTAAGTGGGTCAAATGTATATAATTACTAAACAAAAGTACGCAAATTTCAAATAAATTCGAGTTAATTAATTTCATTATTTATCAACTTTTTATTAGTTTTACTAAATACTCTAAGCCCTTTTATCCCATGAAGTTTATTCTTGCTTTGTTACTGTTGATTTCTATTGTACCAAAAAGCATCGCCCAGCGCCAAACCGAAAACGTCATTCTGATTACCACCGATGGCCTTCGGTGGCAAGAAATGTTTGGAGGTGCTGATTCATCTCTGCTTTTTGACCCAACTTATACCAGCGACACCGCCAAGCTCATCAAGCAGTTTTGGGCCAATACACCCGAAGAGCGACGTCAAAAACTGTTTCCTTTTTTCTGGAATACCATTGCTAAACAAGGCCAACTCTACGGAAATCGTTGGAATGGTAGCCGCATGAACGTCTCAAACACCTACTGGTTTAGCTACAATGAGATTTTGAGTGGCTTTGCCGACGAGCGAATCAACTCAAACGATAAAATCGACAATCCCAATACCACCGTTTTTGAGTTTATTAATAACCAACCTAAGTACAAAGGCAAGGTAGCCAGCTATGCTACTTGGGATGTGGTGCCGCACATTATCAATGAAAAACGAACTGGCATCCCCGTCAATGCGGGTCACGAACCCGTAGCGAATCCCAACCCTCGCGAGCAATTGCTGAATGACATTCAAGACAAATTGCCGAGCCCGTGGGGATTGACTCGCCAAGATTTTATTACCTACTACATGGCCAAAGAATACATTCAAAAAAATAAGCCTAAGGTATTTTTTCTTTCGTTTGACGAAACAGATGACTTTGCCCACGCGGGAAAATACGACCAGTATTTGCTAACGGCCAATATGGTCGATAAATTCATCGCAGATTTGTGGAGCTACCTCCAATCACAACCTGAGTACAAGGGAAAAACCACCATTTTACTGACCACCGATCACGGACGCGGGCATACGCCTAAAGCGCGTTGGAAAGACCACGGCACCAAAACGCCTGATTGTTTTCAAATTTGGATGGGCGCGCTTGGCCCCGATACCCCTGCGAAGGGAGAAGTAAAACACACGGGGGTGTTATTTCAAAACCAAATCGCTCAAACGCTCGCCAAAGCACTTGGGCTACATTTTACGTGTGAACATTCAGTAGGAGAAGCCGTTCAAACTGTTTTTAAATGAGTAGAGCTTCGTCTGACTATAGTTTTTTCGTCTGACTATCGTCTGACGAAAAAACTATAGTCAGACGGTAGTCAGACGAAAAAAACAGATAATCAGCTAAGGCGCAGATAATTCAAATTTTCATTCAAAAAAATGTCCGCAATCACCACCATTCGCCAGTTGTTTGAAGCACAAGGCGACGACCAATATTTTGGAGAAGACGTAAGTCAACTCGAACACGCCGCCCAAGGCGCCGATTTAGCCCGTAAAGGCGGCTTTGACACAGAAGTACAAGTAGCGGCTTTCTTGCACGATATTGGCCACCTCATGCCCACCGAATTAGAAGAAGAACTCATGGCCGAATACGGCCGTAAAGACCACGAAGAAGTAGCGGCGGAGTGGCTTCGGGCACAAGGGTTTCCCGAAAAAGTCTGTATTTTGGTGGCCAACCACGTCAACGCCAAGCGGTACCTGACCTTCAAAAACCCCAAGTACTTCGCAGGCTTATCTGAGGCCAGCCTAAAAACTTTGGAGTTTCAAGGCGGGCCCATGTCGGCCGAAGAAGCTACTGCCTTTGAGCAAAACCCGTATTTTGAGTTAATCATTCAGATGCGTCGCTGGGACGAAGCTGCCAAAGTAACAGGCTTGGCCAAACCCGATTTAGAGCATTACCTCCAACTGTGCGAAGAAGTACTGGTTTGAGTTTTTCCCGACTTTAAAAATGCTTTTTTGTGCGTTATTTCGATAAAAATGACACATTAGAACAAATCGGACAGCGGTTGTCCGATTTGTTCTAACACATAACCCACTGAATTTAGCTGTTTTGCGAAGTACATTATGCTCACTTCGTAGAACGTATGAAAACGAACCTTTACCCTTCTTTTTCGACCAAAAGCAACTCCTTTTTCTCTTTTTTTTGTTGCTTCTTTCTTGGTCTCTCGTTGGTCTTTACCCAACCCATTTTTGCCCAAATCACCATCATCGAAGACTTCGAGTATGGTGGAACCTCAGGAAACCTTACGGATAAAGACGGCGGTACTGGCTTTGCCTCCGCTTGGGCCAATGGCACCAATGCTTACACCAGCACGGGGCTAAGTTTCGGAGGATTATCAAGCCCAGGAGGCGCGATGATAGTTGCTAGTGGCCAAAATGCTTCTCGCCGAATCACCACGGGATTTTCCGCCACTGGTCCAATATCGGGCAGTTTTCTATTTAAGTTAAACGCTGCTTCTATATCAAGTTCGGTATTGATGCTTGGGTTAGGCACAACTGGTTCTAGCAACAACCAAAATCATTACTTAGGTTTCATGCCCGCCAATGATGGTCAATCTGGCTTAGCTGCTTTAGGTATAAAGGGGACGGGAATACAAGGTATGACCAACGGAAATGCATTGAGTACCTCCACCACTTACCTGTATGCTTTTTCGTACGACAACGGCTCTACTTCGGCTTGGATACTCACCTTGGCCCAATACAATAACTTCTTTGACGGAACAACACTCAACCAAACGGCGATGAACGCCGCTACCATCGGTTCAGCTTCGACCAATGTCACAGGTAAAGTCACCATCGCTACCACGGCGTCTAATCTCACCACGCTAGATAACCTATACAGCTATTTTTTCAGCAGCGGTAGTGTAACCATCGATAGAATACGGCTTTCTGGAACAGCTGCCTTGGGCGGTTTGGGAAGTACAGCGGTCACATATACCTTCAACGGAACCACTGACACCAACTGGGCAACCGCTTCCAATTGGAGCGGAGGAGTTGTTCCTACCACAGCAACCCTCAATAGTGGCGAAGCCGTTGTCATAGCTTCCAATTGTACCATGTCGGGCGGATCCATTTCCTTCCCATCGGGTACTTCGTTCACCATCAATGCCTCGACAACATTCACAATGACCAGTACGCCAACCATCACCATTCAGTCAGGAGCAACGCTTAACATTGATGGTACGTTTAAAGCCGACAATGGTACTTTGAATAATGCGGGTACTATGACTACTGTCTCAACGGGAAACTTCTCAAATCCGAGTGGCAGTTTTACCAATTCAGGAACGTTCAATCACAGTGGTACCAGTACCTCTTCCTATGGCGGTTTTACAAACACGGGTACGATCAATAATTCAGGAGCCTTGATCGTTGAACAATATATCAATGTTCAAAATAATGGCACGTTTGTAAACAATAGTGGCGGTTCAGTTCAATTCAATGGCTTTATCAATGCGGCTAATAAAACTGTGACCAATAATGGGACAATGTCAGCAGGGCTCGACAATTCGGGGACGTTTACTAACAATAACACGTTTTCATTTAACTACCTGTATGTCATCAATAAATCAGGAGGTACAATAACCAACAGCCCGGGAGCAACCATGGCCCTCGGCCGATTACCTTTTAGCAACGCGGGTACGTTTAACAACGAAGGTACTTTTTCAATGACCCAAGGAAGTGGATTAGCAAGCATAAGCAATACAGCTTCTGGGCTAATCACTAACTCAGGTACCTTTACCGTAGGTTCTGCTGTCACGGCCACCAATTTGGGTACCATTACTACCCAAGCATCTGCAACGTTTACTAATAACGGCACCCTAACAGGTACGGGGACGTTTAACAGCAACGGCACCTACAATGGCACGGGTACCTTTTCGAGTACGTTGTTTACCAATCCAAGCGGTGGAACGGTCGCGCCTGGCACCTCTCCAGGTTGCCTTACGTATTCGAACGGGTACACCAACAGCGGAACGCTCACGATTGAACTAGGAGGTACAACGGCCTGTACGCAGTACGACAAGCTCAACGTGACAGGGACAGCTACGCTTAGTGGAACACTCAACGTCTCACTCATTAATAGTTATACGGGAAGCAATGGCCATCAACTTACCATCATTAATGCAACGTCGCTATCGGGTACGTTTACGACGGTGAATTTGCCAACCAATTGGTACATCAACTATAACTTACCTAGCGCTGGGCAAGTGACGTTGTCGTACAACTCTCCTCTTGTGGCAGGAGCAGCGCTGCATTTTGATGGCACCGATGACTTCATCAATGTTCCCGATGCCAATGCGCTAGACCTTGGCACCACTCTAACCCTCGAAGCGTGGGTTAAACCTGCTAGTTTTGGCGCTTATAATATTATTATTGATAAAAGGGCAAGCAATGACGTAATTGCTAACTACGGACTATCATTGGTCGCGGGGAAACCCATGTTTTATTTCTGGAATAACTCAAGCGACTCGCATTTCCATACCGCCACCAATGCTATTTCTTTAAACACGTGGACCCACATTGCGGCTACGTACGATGGAGCAAGGGTGAAGCTATATGTGAACGGCACACAGGTGTATTCGCAAGCAGAAACGTTTACTCCTCCTACGACAACCCAATCACTCAACATCGGCAGAAACCCTGCTACTGCTCAGTATTTTAGTGGAGAAATTGACGAAGTACGGATTTGGAATCTAACTCGAACCTGCGACCAAATCAACCAACAATTTAACTGCGAATTGGCTGGAAGCGAAAGCGGACTGGTTGCGTATTACAAATTTAATCAAGGGGTTGCCGCTGGAAGTAATGGCAGCGTTTCAAGCTTGACGGATGCCACCGCCAACGCCAATCACGGCTCTTTCACCAATTTTGCGCTTACTGGGAGCACGTCCAACTTTACGGCCGCAGGGGGAGTCACGTCGGGTACTGGCTGCACGGCAGTCATCGCCCCTGAAATTGACGTACAGGGAGGAACTCCTCTCGTTTCAATCACAGATGGAGCTACTACCCCCATTAGAACTAATGGAAGCGATCTAGGAAATGCCCTGGTAAATGGCGCATTAACCCGAACGTTTACCATTCTCAATACAGGTAATACGACGCTGACCATCAATACCATTACCTCTACGAATGCTAAATTTACCGTAACCAACGCGCCGACTTCGGTCGCTGCCAATAGCTCCGCTACGTTTGATGTTACGTTTAATCCTACGGCGTTGGGCGTACAAAGTGCCACCATTACCGTCACCAACAACGACTGCGACGAAGCCACGTACGATTTTGTGGTCAATGGCAATGGAGCAAATCCAGCAGCCGCCCTTCATTTTGACGGCTCCAATGACCTCATCACTGCGTCAGGGCTTCTGCCTAGCTCTCCTTCGCAATTTACCGTCGAGTTTTGGCTTAAACCCGAGTCATTGAGCGATTATAACCAAGAAATTTCGATTGGGAGTGCCTCCAATGGGCAATGGAATGGTTTTACGTTTCATTCAACTGCCACTGGTTCAGTGTACGTAGGCACCGATATATCGAGTCGAATGACTCCCAATGAAATCCCCGCTAACACAGTGGTCATCAATACGTGGCAGCATTTTGCGTATGTATATAACAATGGGACGGGGAAATTTTACAAAAATGGTGTTTTAATAGCTACTAAAGCGCACGGTCCAGCTCCGAGTTTTGATGTATTACGAATTGCTTCAGGTTGTTGTTTGCCAGTTCATGGAGCGTTAGACGAATTGCGTATTTGGAACATAGCCCGTACTTGTGAACAGATTAATCAACAGCGTAATTGTGAATTGACGGGTACAGAGGCCAACCTTGTAGCCTATTACCCTTTCAATCAAGGATTTACCGAAAGCAACAATGGTGACGTTACTACGTTAACCGACTTAGCAACGGGGATTGGAGGAGCCAATAACGGCACTTTGACAGGTTTTACCCTTACAGGTACGACTTCCAATTGGATAGCCACTGGCGGTGTAACGACGGGTACCAACTGCACAGCGGTCGTCGCCCCCGAAATTGACGTACAGGGCGGCTCTCCTTTGGTAAGCATTTTAGATGGCAGTACCACTCCATCGAGCAACAACTCTACTAGCTTTGGCAATGTAGCCGTCAATGGTTCTTTCGCTCGAACCTTCACCATTCAAAATACGGGTACAGACGCTTTAACCGTTACCAACATTACGTCTAGTAACGCAAAATTTGAAGTAACCAACGCACCTACTTCAGTCGCTGCCAATGGCTCGGCTACCTTTACTGTCACGTTTAATCCTACCGTATCGGGAGTTCAAAACTCAACCATTACAATTACCAACAACGACTGCGACGAATCTACCTATGACTTTGCTATTTCAGGCAATGGAGTTAGCCCAGCAGCCGCGCTTAATTTTGACGGTACCGACGATTTTGTCAGTTTCCCAACCACAGGAATGACGGCCACAGAAGGTACAATTTCGTTTTGGATGAATGCCGCTGCAACCCAATCAGTATCCAACCCCGTGCTTGTAGAACTCGGTGGTGAAACCGTCGCCATTTTCCTATGGAACAACGGAAGCAACCTCTTCTTCAGAGCCAGCGGAACAGGCAATCAATTCTCAGTTCCATTTACCAGTCTCGATACCTGGGTACATGTAGCCATGACTTGGGAAGGAACTGGCAAAGCGCTCAAAGGCTACGTTAACGGAACTTTAGTGGGTTCGCTTATGATGACAGGAGATGCTAACTTTGGTACCACGGGCTACTTAGGCAGAAGTTCAATTTATAGCAATGGTTCGACCAACTTCAAAGGAAGTTTGGATGACATCCGCCTCTGGAATCGTGCGCTCTGTGCGGAAGAAATTACGATGTTAAAAAACTGTGAAATCGCTCCTACCACTGCCAATTTACAGCTTTATTTTAAATGTAATCAAGGGTTTGCGGGCGTTGATAACACCACTATTACGGCACTTACCGACGATGCCACCCTCATTGGAGGAGCCAACAACGGTACGTTGTCTAACTTTGGGCTTACAAGTAGTACGTCTAATTTTATTGAAACAGGAGGCGTAACCATAGGTAGTAACTGTAGCCCCGTTCTGATTCCAGAAATAAACGTACAGGGCAAAACACAAGACGTTGGCGACGGTAGCACCTCTTCTTCTACTACCAACGATACGGATTTTGGCAATGCAGCGGGCGGTGCCATCACCAAAACATTCACCATTCAAAACACAGGAAATGCCAACTTAACGGTTAGCAGTATTACCAGCAGTAATTCTAAATTTATCGTTGGCAGCCTAAGTTCAGCAAGCCCCATTTCTGCCAATAGCTCGTCAACGTTTACCGTCACCTTTATCCCCACAAGTACGACCTCACAATCTTCAGTTATAACCATTGCCAACGACGACTGCAACGAAAGTGTTTATGATTTTGTCGTAACGGCTTCCAGTAGCACGATTGGTGCCAATGCGTTGAACTTCGACGGCGCCAACGACCAAATTAACGCAAATCTCCCCACTCCTTTGTTTGGCACTAACAATACTACCCTTGAGTTTTGGGCAAAAGGGGCGCCAGGGTTTGCCTTTCCTATTAACTTTAATAACGCAGAATTAAGCGTTACTTGGGGACCTATCCTTAAGATGAATGTGTATGGGAACAACATATTTGACACGGGTTATCCCATCGAAGATTGCTGGCACCACTATGCGTTTACCTACAACGGTGCCACAAATACGCTCTATGCTTTTATAGACGGCCAACCCACCCCAACGCCAAGCTACACAGGCTATTGGCCTGAAGTTTCGACCAACCTCATCTTGGGAGCACGGTCTGGTGAATACTTCTGGAACGGAACTATGGATGAATTGCGAATTTGGAATGTGCAACGTACACAAGCCGAATTAAAAAACACCATGCACACCGAACTGGTAGGTAACGAAGCGGGATTGGTGGCCTATTATAATTTCAATCAAGGCACTGCGGGTGGTACTAATACCAGTATCACTACCCTCATCGACAACCAAACCAGTTCCCCAAGCAAAAACGGGACACTCAATGAAAATTTTAGCCTAACGGGTACTACTTCCAATTGGGTGGCGTCAGGTGCGATGCAATACTATCCTGAAATTGACGTAGCTGGAAACGCTATTTCTATTACCGACGGTGACACCTCACCTTCGGATGATGACCATACCAACTTTGGGGATGTTCTTATTGGCAATACCCTTACCCGCACTTATACCATCAAAAACACAGGTTTTAAACAACTTACGATTTCAAAAATCGAAAGTTCAAACCCGTTATTTGTGGTGGGAGCTACCAGTACGACAAGCCCACTCGCTATCAATAGCACCACTACGTTTACGGTTACTTTTTCCCCCGCTGCCTTAGGCGCCCAAACGGCTACCATCACTATCACCAACGACGACTGCAACGAAGCCCCGTACGATTTTGTGGTAAGAGGAACGAGTGATTGCGCAGTAACTGCTTCCGTTTCGGCGGCAAACACAGCCGTTTGTTCGGGACAAAATGCCGTCTTCAACCTCACAGGTTCAAGCGGCGCTATTGTCACATATTCGATTAATAACGGCACAAATACTACGATTACGCTTACAGGAGGAACTGGCACCGTAACGGTTCCTAGCATTTCGAGCACCCAAACCATCCGCTTAGTTTCGGTGGATGATGGGTCATGTAACTTACCGCTTACTGCCACGGCAAGTGTTACCATCAAAGCACTACCCACCGTGACTGCTCCGTCTTCGGTATGTGTAGAAGGTACAGCTTCACTTACCCCCACTACAGGAGGCTCGTGGGTAAGCAACGCCCCTACCAAAGCGAAGGTCAACAATGCAGGACAAATTTTAGCACTTGCTAGTGGGAGCGCTACGTTTACCTTTACCGATGCAACCAGTGGTTGTTCCAATACCACCTCCGCCGTTTCAATCATTGCCCTACCAACCGCAGCTGTAAGTGGTGGTGGTACTGTTTGTGCGGGTGAAACCTTACCGAATGTCACCTTCCAACTTACGGGAACGGCTCCTTGGAACCTTACCTATTCCAATGGAAGTACGCAAACATTGGTGACTAACATTACTAGTAGTCCTTTTATACTCACAGGAGCCGCTGCGGGAACATATACCGTAACCAGTCTCACCGATGCCAATTGTTCGGGCAACAGTTTTACAGGAAATGCTACGGTTACGGTCAAACCATTACCTGTGCTTACCGCTGGAACCATTGCCCACCCTACCACCTGCGCAGGGGCCGATGGTAGCATCGCATTTACGACTCAAAACGTACCTGACGGAAAATACACCTTGACGTACACGGGAGCAGGGTCACCTCAAATCGTCACAGTAGCCACGAACGCTTTTATTTTATCTAACTTAGGAGCAGGGACTTACAGCAACTTCTCTATCACTAACGCAGGCTGTACTCAAACCGACGTAAGCAGTAAAACACTTGCGAATCCCAACCCTCCTACCCTGACATTGGGCACCATTCCACCGATTTGCCCTGGGGCATTGTCTTTTACGATTCCCTACACGGCCTCAACACTGTCACCTACTACCTACTCGATTTCTGGAACGGGTATTGTGGCAGTAACAAATCAAAATTTGAGCCCAGGTGTCATTACGGTTCAATTAGCGAGTGGTGCGTCTGGAGCCTCGATTGACTTTATTTTAACGGTAAAAAATGCTTCGCAATGTCTATCATTACCCATCAATGGCAGCGTAGCAATACGTACATTGCCTACCGCTACTGTACAAGGAACCACCACAGCCTGCCTCAATACTACAAGCCCGACCGTCGTTTTTACGGGCGAAACTACGTCAGCTCCATACACTTTTACGTACCAAATCAATAACGGGGTCCCTCAACAAATAACCACTACCAACGGCAATACAGCGGGAGTTAGTGCCCCTACCAATCAGGCTGGCGTTCTTACCTATTCGTTGGTAAAAGTATCCGATGCCTATGGCTGTAGCCAAAACCAAAGCGGAACGGCTCTGGTCTCTATTTTGACCAAACCCAGCATATCCCTCACGGTACTCCAATCGACCGTCAACGAGGGAAATACCTCAACGTTCTGTGACACAGACAATAATCCAACTAATAATACCTTGCAGTGGACGGTTAGCACCAACTGTATAGCAGGAAGCCCTGTCTGGCGCGTACAAGTGGGTAACAATGCGTGGAGCGATTGGTCTCCCAATCCACCAGTTACCCAGTCATCCAATAACCAACCCCACCGCTACCAAGCAGCTTGTGATGGTAATTGTCCAGTAACTTATACCAGCCCAATTGAAGTAACCATTAATAGCCGAGCTTCGGTACCGCAAAATGTATCATTGGCAGTAGATGGGGTTACAGTTGCAGTGGGGGAAACGAAAGAAGTGTGTAGTTTGGTCAATACAACGATTCTTTTCGCTGCCAACTGTGCCACGGATGAAATAATGCTCTATTCGGTGGATGGAGGCGATTATAGTGCAGAAGTGCCCGTAGGATTGGTGGACAATCAATACCATAATTATCGGGTGCGTTGCCGCAAATCGAACGGGCTTCCATCCTGCATAGAATCTGAGTCAGGTGTGATGCGTTTAAAATTGGTCTTAGAGTATGTTTTGGATTGTATAAAACGAATAAAAAGAGTCAGTCGTTAGCTTGTTGAATCTCACCTCAAACAAGCTAAATGAAAGAGAAATTCTCTGAAATGACTGACTCTCAGTGGCAAGTTGTCG
>Ga0209794_1000483_pt1 | contig 57725 bp, 43 predicted proteins | sample EBPBio232013_DNA_FD_185869 | JGI IMG/M metagenome (GOLD analysis project Ga0209794, IMG submission 185869) | Wastewater treatment Type I Accumulibacter community from EBPR Bioreactor in Madison, WI, USA - Reactor 1_5/23/2013_ DNA (SPAdes)... | ecosystem: Engineered > Bioreactor > EBPR >...
CGCCTCGCGCTTGTTCAGGCCCACTTCCTCGTAGAGCTTTTCGGCCATTTCAGCCTTGGTCAACGCCACGCTGTCCCCCAAGCCACGCTAGCTTCTGATCCGTGCGCCGTGTTCGTCCTGCAACGCGGCGATGACCCCAGCGATCGCCACGTCCACGTCGCGGTCGGTCAGAGTGCGTGAATTGTCTTGCAGAATCAAGCCTGTGGCGAGACTTCTGAAGCCCGCCTCGACCCCCTTGCCGGCATAACGATCGAACAGCCGGACATCGGCCAGCAGCGCGCCCGCGGCGCGCCGGATGGTGGCCTCCAGGGCGGCCCAGGGCACCGTGTCCGGGGCGACGAACGCGAGGTCCCGGCGGACGGACGGGAAGCGCGACAGCGCCTGCGCCCGCGGCAGGGCGCGCCGTTGCAGCGCCGGCAGGTCGAGCTCGAAGGCGACCACGGCGTGGTCCAGGCCCAGCGCGCGCAGCAGCCGCGGATGCAGTTCGCCGATCCAGCCCACGCGCTGGCCGTCGCGCCAGACGTCGGCCGAGCGCCCCGGGTGGCCGTGCGCGGCGGTCGACGGGCGGTATTCGAGGCGTCCGCCGGCACAGGCGGCCAGGCTTTCGAGGTCGCCCTTGAGGTCGTGGACGTCCACCGCGCGCGTCGGCACGCCCCACTGCTCGGCATGCGCGGCGCCGGTCGCGACCATGGCGATGCGCTGGGTCTCCATCGGCGCGCCGCCGTCGACGGCGGCATGGAACACCTTGCCGATCTCGAACAGCCGCACCCGCGACTGCTGGCGGGCCAGGTTGTGCGCAAGCGCGCCGACCAGCCCGGGCAGCAGCTGCGTGCGCATCACGCCGAGCTCCGCGCTGAGCGGGTTGGCCAGCGGCACGCTGCCCTCGCCCGCCTGCCAGTGCTGCAGCAGCGCGGCATCGACGAAGGCGTAGTTGACGGTCTCGAACGCATCGCGCGCGACCAGCTGCCGGCGCACGGTGGCCTCGTCGACGCGCGTTTCCGTCGGTGCGGCCAGCCGGGTGGCGCCGCCGGGCAGGGTCGCCGGGAGGGCGTCGTAGCCGTGGATGCGCGCCACCTCCTCGATCAGGTCCTCCTCGATCGCCAGGTCGAAGCGGCGCGACGGCGGCGTGACCAGCCAGCCCGCATCGACCGGCTCGACCGCCAGCCCCAGCGTGCGCAGGATGCGCTCCACCTCGCCGTCGTCGATCGACAGGCCGAGGACGCGCGCCAGGCGCGCGTGCCGCAGCAGCACCGGCCTGGGCCTGGCGAGGTGCGCGTCGAGCACCGTGTCCTGCAGCGGACCGGGCACGCCGCCGGCGACGTCGAGAATCAGGCGCGTGGCGTACTCCACCGCGATCGGCGGCAGCTCCGGATCGACGCCGCGCTCGAAGCGGTGGCCGGCATCGGTATGCAGGCCCAGGCGCCGCGGCCGGCCGATGATCGCCGACGGGATCCAGTGCGCGGCTTCGAGGAAGACGTTCTGCGTGGCATCGGTGACACGGGTGTCGAGCCCGCCCATGATCCCGCCCAACGCCACCGCGCGCGCGCCCTCGCCACCGCGGCCATCGGCCACCACCAGGAAATCGTCGTCGAGCGCCACGTTGCGGCCATCGAGCAGCGCCAGCGATTCGCCGGCGCGCGCAGGCCGCACCACGATCGCGCCCTGCAGCGCATCGCGGTCGAAGGCGTGCATCGGCTGGCCGAGCTCCAGCATCACGTACTGGGTGACGTCGACCAGGAAGCTGATCGGACGCACGCCGGAACGGCGCAGGCGCTCGGCCATCCACACCGGCGTGCGCACCGTGGCATCGACGCCCTCGATCACGCGCCCGGCGAAGCGCGGCACGCGCGCGCCGGCCTGCAGCGACACCGCCATCGCCGCATCGCCCCGCGCGGGCACCGGCACCGGATCGAAGGGCGCGACCTCGCCGTTGACGGCAGCGGCCACGTCGTAGGCGATGCCGCGCACACTGAAGCAGTCGGCGCGGTTGGGCGTGAGCTTGATCTCGATGCTGGCGTCGGGCAGGCCGAGGTAGGTCGCCAGCGGGGTGCCCACCGGCGCGTCGTCCGGCAGTTCCAGCAGGCCGGAGGCATCGGCATCGAGGCCCAGCTCCTTCGCCGAGCACAGCATGCCGTTCGACTCGACGCCGCGCAGCTTCGCGGCCTTGATCGTGAGTTCCCCGATGGTGGCGCCGATCATGGCCAGCGGCGCGACCAGGCCCGCGCGCGCATTCGGCGCGCCGCAGACGATCTGCAGCGGCGCGGCGCCGCCGGCATCGACCTGGCACACCTGCAGGCGATCGGCCTCGGGATGCCTGTCGGCGGACACGATGCGCGCAACCACCACGCCCTCCAGCCCTTCGCCGAGTACGTCGACGGCCTCGACCTCGAGGCCGATCGCGGTCAGCACTTCGGCCAGGCGCTCGCGCGTGGCGTCGGTGGGGACGTGTTGGCGGAGCCAGTGTTCGGAGAACTTCATCTCACCATCCTGTCATTCCGGGCACAGCGAGAAGTGATTTTAGACAGCCCAATGGCTGATCAACCTGCTGCGCCCGGCCTAGCGGAACCAAGATCCCTCGCGGAGCCGGCCCCGAGCGTAGCCGAAGGGCTCGGGATGACATCCAACGACTGCAGATCCTGCGCGTCACGCGCTTCCGGCCCTCAAGCAAACTGCCAGAGGAAGCGCAAATCGTTGTCGAAGAACGCGCGCAGGTCGTCGACGCCGTAGCGCAGCATCGCCAGGCGCTCCACGCCCATGCCGAAGGCGAAGCCGGTGTAGCGCTCCGGGTCGATGCCGACCGCGCGCAGCACGTTCGGATGCACCATGCCGCAGCCCAGCACCTCCAGCCAGCGCGTGCTGCCGTCGGGGCGCTGCCAGGCGATGTCGACCTCGGCGCCGGGCTCGACGAACGGGAAGTAGCTCGGGCGGAAGCGCATCTCGAAGTCGCGCTCGAAGAACGCGCGCACGAACTCGGCCAGCGTGCCCTTGAGGTCGGCGAACGTGGCGTGCTCGTCGACCAGCAGGCCTTCGCACTGGTGGAACATCGGCGAGTGGGTCTGGTCGGAATCGGAGCGATAGACCTTGCCCAGCGCGATCATGCGCAGCGGCGGCGCGTGGTCGCCCATGTAGCGCACCTGCACGCCGGAGGTGTGCGTGCGCAGCAGGCGGGCGATGCCGCGGCCGTCCGGCGGGAAATAGAACGTGTCGTGCATCGCACGCGCCGGATGGTGCGGCGGGAAGTTGAGCGCCTCGAAGTTGTGCCAGTCGTCCTCGATTTCGGGACCGTCCGACAGTTCGTAGCCGAGACGACCGAAGATCTCGGCCATGCGCTCCATCGTGCGGCTGATCGGATGCAGGCCGCCACGCGCGCCGTCGCGCCCGGGCAGGGTGAGGTCGAGCGTTTCCGCGGCGAGCCGCGCGTCCAGTTCCGCGTCCTCAAGCGCGACCTTGCGCGCCGACAGCGCCTCGCCCAGGGCGTCGCGCGCCTGGTTGATCGCCTCGCCCGCCGCCTTGCGCTGCTCGGCCGGCAGCGTGCCCAGCGACTTGAGCTGCGCGGTGATGCGCCCGCTCTTGCCCAGCAGCGACACGCGCAGCGCTTCCAGCGCTTCGCTGCTGGACGCCGCGGCAATGTCGGCCAGCGCCTGCTTCGACAGCGATTCGATCTCGCTCATTCCGATCCGGTCCCGTATCCAGCCACCCCAAACAAGCAAATGGGGAAGGACTTGCGCCCTTCCCCATGCGTGTACCGCCGTGTCCCCGCCGGATCCGCGCATGGCGGAACCGCACAGGGACGTGCATTACGCCGTGAGCGCGCCCTTCGCCTTCTCGGCCAGCGCGGCAAACCCGGCCGCGTCGTGCACGGCGATGTCCGCCAGCACCTTGCGGTCAAGGGTGATGCCGGCCTTGAGCAGGCCGTTCATGAAGCGGCTGTAGCTCATGCCGTTGATGCGGGCCGCGGCATTGATGCGCGTGATCCACAGCGAACGGAAGTTGCGCTTCTTCTGCTTGCGGCCGATGTAGGCGTACTGACCCGCCTTGATGACCGCCTGCTTGGCGACGCGGAAGACCTTGCGACGGGCGTTGTAGTAGCCCTTCGCGCGGCCGATGACCTTCTTGTGACGACGGCGCGCCTGCACGCCACGCTTGACTCGTGCCATTGTTCAGCCCTCCTCAGAGATACGGAAGCATGCGGTCCAGACGGCCCGCGTCCTCGGCACGAACCATGTTCGTCTGCCGGAGGTTGCGCTTCCGCTTGGTCGCCTTCTTGGTGAGGATGTGGCTGCGGTTGGCGTGGCCTGCCTTGTACTTGCCGGAAGCGGTCTTCCGGAAGCGCTTGGCCGCGCCCCGATGCGTCTTGATCTTGGGCATTGCGATTGTCCTTGGGTTGTATCGAGTACTGGCCTGGGCGGTGTCCGGATCGATGGACACGCTTTCCTTCCTGCCTGACCGGTTTGTAAGCCCTTGATTCCGATGGAAACGAGGGCGGGTCCAGAGATGTTGCATACCGCACCCGGCGAACCGGGCCGGCCATTATGCCTGCTGCGGGTTTTCCTTGCAATTCAGGGGGTTCGGGGAGGGCAAACCGGAGCCCGTTCGCCCCGGCGCGCCGTACCCCTCCCCCTCCCGCCGTGCTGCTCCCCCGCCCGCACGTCCTGCGGCTCGCGCCGGCACTTCCCCCTCCCCCTTTCACGGGGGAGGGCCGGGGTGGGGGCGAACGACGCAACACCACCTCAAACGCGAAGCGCGCCTCTCGGCGCGCTCCCCCTCCTGCACGACATGTCAGCTGCTGCGCTTTTCCCCCTCCCCCTTTCACGGGGGAGGGCCTGGGTGGGGGCGAACGACGCAACACCATCTCAAACGCGAAGCGCGCCTCTCGGCGCGCTCCCCCTCCCTTTACCCTCCCCCGTAAACGGGGAGAGGGGAACCCGATGCCTCACGCGCCTGCGGCGCGTGAGTTCATTTCTTTTTGGGGGCGATCATCATCACCATCTGCCGGCCTTCGAGGCGCGGGCGGGATTCGATGACGATGTCCTCGCCGAGGTCGGCCTCGATCCGCGCGGCCATCTCGCGACCGAGTTCCTGGTGGCTCATCTCGCGGCCACGGAAGCGGATGTTGACCTTGATCTTGTCGCCTTCCTCGAGGAAACCACGCATCTTGCGCAGCTTGATCTGGTAGTCGCCCTCGTCGGTGACCGGACGGAACTTCACTTCCTTGATCTCGACCTGCTTGGTCTTCTTCTTGGCCTCGTTGGCCTTTTTCTGGGCTTCGAACTTGAACTTGCCGAAGTCCATGATCTTGCACACCGGCGGATCGGCGTTCGGCTGGATCTCGACCAGGTCGAGGCCCTCGTCCTCGGCCATCTGCAAGGCTTCGTCGCGCGACAACACGCCGACCATTTCTCCGTCGGAACCGATCACGCGCACGCGCGGCACGCGGATTTCGTTGTTGCGGCGATTCTGCTTGTCTGGGGTGCTAATACGGCTGTCTCCAAGGGGGAAGAATCCGGCGGCGCGGGGGCCGCCGGGCGTTCAAAGACGGATTTTTAACGGAATCCGGCTGCGATACAACTGTCAGGCATGGCTTTCCGCCGCCAGCCGGGCGGCAAAATCGGCCACCGGCATGGTGCCCAGGTCCTCGCCGGCACGGGTCCGGACCGCCACCGACCCGGACGCCTTCTCGCGGTCGCCGACCACCAGCAGGTACGGCACCCGCTGCAGGGTGTGCTCGCGGATCTTGTAGCCGACCTTCTCGTTGCGCACGTCGGAGATGGCCCTGAACCCTTGTGAATTCAAGGCCTTGGCCATATCGCCCACGGCATCGGCCTGGGCATCGGTGATGTTCATCACCACCGCCTGGACCGGCGCCAGCCACGCCGGGAACTGGCCGGCGTGGTGCTCGATCAGGATGCCGATGAAGCGCTCCATCGAGCCGACGATGGCCCGGTGCAGCATCACCGGGGTCTGTTTCTGGCTGTGTTCATCCACGTACTCGGCGCCGAGCCGGCCGGGCATCATGAAATCGACCTGCATGGTGCCGAGCTGCCAGGTGCGGCCGATGGCGTCCTTGAGGTGGTACTCGATCTTCGGGCCGTAGAACGCGCCCTCGCCCGGCAGCTCCTCCCACTCGACGCCCGAGGCACGCAGCGCGTCGCGCAGGGCGGCTTCGGCCTTGTCCCACGTCGCGTCGTCGCCGAGGCGCGATTCGGGACGCAGCGCGATCTTGATCTGGATCTCGTTGAAACCGAAATCTTCGTAGACCTTCAGCGCCTGCGCGTGGAACGCACGCACTTCGGCTTCCACCTGGTCGGGCGTGCAGAACACATGGCCGTCGTCCTGGGTGAAACCGCGCACGCGCAGGATGCCGTGCAGCGCGCCCGAGGGTTCGTTGCGATGGCAGCTGCCAAACTCGCCGTAGCGGATCGGCAGGTCGCGATAGCTGTGCAGGCCCTGGTTGAACACCTGCACGTGGCCCGGGCAGTTCATCGGCTTCAGCGCGTACGTCCGCTTTTCGGACTCGGTGAAGAACATGTTGTCCTTGTAGTTGTCCCAGTGGCCGGACTTCTTCCACAGCTCGACGTCGAGGATCTGCGGGCAGCGCACTTCGCCGTAGCCGGTCTCGCGGTACACGCGGCGCATGTACTGCTCGACCACCTGCCAGATCGACCAGCCCTTCGGATGCCAGAACACCAGGCCCGGCGCTTCTTCCTGCAGGTGGAACAGGTCCTGCTGCTTGCCGATCTTGCGATGGTCGCGCTTCTCGGCTTCCTCGATGCGCTGGATGTAGGCCTTGAGCTGCTTTTCGTCCGCCCACGCGGTGCCGTAGATGCGCTGCAGCTGCTCGTTCCTGGAATCGCCGCGCCAGTAGGCGCCGGAAATGCGGGTGAGCCTGAACGCCTTGAGGAAGCGCGTGTTGGGCACGTGCGGGCCGCGGCACATGTCCACGTATTCCTGGTGGTGGTACAGGCCCATCGCGGTGACTTCGGGGCCCATGTCGTCGATCAGGCGAAGCTTGTAGTCCTCGCCGCGCGACTTGAACGTGGCGATGACTTCGTCGCGCGGCGTCACCTTCTTGACCACGTCGTAGTCCTGCGCGATCAGCTCACGCATGCGCTGCTCGATCGCCGCCATGTCCTCGGGCGTGAACGGGCGCTCGTGCCAGATGTCGTAGTAGAAGCCGTCCTCGATCACCGGGCCGATCACCATCTTGGCCTCGGGATAGAGCTGCTTCACCGCGTGCCCCACGAGGTGCGCGGCGGAGTGGCGGATGATGTCCACGCCCTCGGCGTCCTTCGGGGTGAGGATCTGCAGCGAGGCGTCGTGGTCGATGAGGTCCGACGCGTCGACCTGGCGGCCATCGACCTTGCCGGCCACGGTGGCCTTGGCCAGCCCGGGACCGATCGACTGGGCGACCTCCATCACCGAGACGGGATGGTCGAACTCGCGGCGGCTGCCGTCGGGGAGCGTGATTGTGATCATGTCGGAGCCGGAAATGGAGATTGAAAATTCGGAGAGACCGCCCCTTCTCCCGCATGCGGGAGACGGTGGCGCGCAGCGCCGGATGAGGGGCTGTTCATTGCGCGCCTTCCGCTCGCGCCCCCAACCGCCCTCCGGGCACCTTCCCCCGCAAGCAGGGGAAGGGAAGTCCCGAGGAGAATTGCTTCGCGACTGGAAGCCCCGCACGCAACAAAAAAGGACGCCGGGCGTCCTTCGCATGCCTCGGGAACCGGGATTCAGCAGTGGGCGGTGGTAGTGCTCATGTCGCACGCTCGGCCGGCGTTGCCGCGGGCCACCCTGTGGGCAGGTCAGGGCGCGATTCTACCCCGGATCGGGATGCTGCGCCGCACCGTGCCGCCCGCCGGGCGGGTGGCATCATGCCCCCACATGAGCGACCACGGCACCAACATCCGGGGCAAGGCCACCTCCCTGGACATCGCGCACCTGGCCGGGGTGTCGCAGCCGACCGTGTCGCGGGCGCTGCGCGGCAGCCCGATGGTCAGCGAGGAGACCCGCAAGCGCATCCTCGCCATCGCCGAGCAGCTCAACTACAAGGTCGACAAGAACGCCTCCAACCTGCGCGCGCAGCAGTCCGGCACGCTGGCCCTGCTGCTGTTCGAGGACCCGACCTCGGACGAGTCGCATATCAACCCGTTCTTCCTGCCGATGCTGGGGTCGATCACCCGCACCTGCGCCAAGCTCGGCAAGGACCTGCTGATCTCGTTCCAGCAGCTGTCCCACGACTGGCACGCCGACTATGCCGACAGCCACAAGGCCGACGGCCTGATCCTGCTCGGCTACGGCGACTACCTCGCCTACGAGGGCCGGCTGGCGTCGCTGCTGGGACAGGGCACGCCGTTCGTGCGCTGGGGCGCGGTGCTGCCCGACCAGCCCGGGCTGTCGATCGGCTGCGACAACGTCGGCGGCGGCCGCCTGGCCGGTACGCACCTGGCCTCGCTCGGCCGCCGGCAGGTGGCCTTCCTCGGCGACGCCTCCAGCCATTACCCGGAATTCCTCGAGCGCTACGAGGGCTGCGATGCGGCCCTGCGCGAGGTCGGCGCCGCGATGGACCGGTCGCTGCAGGTCGACGCCGAAAGTTCGGAGGAATCCGGCGAGGCCGCGGCCCAGGTGCTGCTGTCGCGGGGACGGCCGTTCGACGCCGTGTTCGCCGCCAGCGACCTGATCGCCATCGGCGCCATGCGCGAACTGGCGCGGCATGGCCTGCGCATCCCGCAGGACGTCGCCGTGGTCGGCTTCGACGACATTCCCGCCGCCCGCATCGCCACTCCGGCACTGACCACGGTCACCCAGGACACCACCCGCGCCGGCGAACTGCTGGTCGCCAAGCTGGTGGCCCTGCTCAAGGGCGAACCGGCCGGCAGCGAACGCCTGCCGACCTCGCTCGCGGTGCGCGCCTCCACCGCCGGCTGACGGCTGGAACATCAACCCCGTTGCGCGCCCTGCGCCGTTGATGCTCTGGCGCCAACGCCGCAAACCGATTCTCATATGCGCACCTGCCGGGACCGCTCCGCGCAGGCCACCCGATGTCCACAAGGAACACGCTTCAATGAAGAAGACCCTCCTGCTCGGCGGTGTGCTGCTGCTGCCGCAGATCGCCATGAGCCAGACGCCCTCCGACCTCGCGGGCACGCTCGCGATCGGCTCGCCCGTGCGCGGCGAAATCACCACCCGCGACCGCATCAACTACAACGACGGCAGCCGCAGCGTGCTGTATGCCATCGACCTCGACGCCGGCCAGGCGGTGAGCCTGCAGGCGTCCGGCGCGCTGTGCGCGAAGCTGGTGGTGCTGCACGCGGGCGAGCGCGTCGCCGGCCCCAACACGGTCAAGTGCGAAGGCACGAGCGAACCGGCGACCTCCCGCCTGTCGGTGATGGCCGCGGAGAAGGGCCGCTACGAAGTGGCGGTGAGCGGCGCGGGTTCGCGCGCGTTCGGGCCGTTCCGGCTCGAAGCCAAGGCCCTGCAGGTGCACCGCGGCGACAGCCCGCTGCAGGCCGGCACGGAGATCGCCGACTTCCTGCGCGAAGGCGGCAGGAGCTACCGGCTCGCCATCCGCCAGTCGGGCTACTACGTGATCGACATGCGCTCGGACGAGTTCGACTCGGCACTGGAGCTGTCCGGCAACGGCGTGTCGGTCAATGACGACGACGGCGGCGACAACCTCAACGCGCGCCTGCGCGTGCCGCTGGAACCGGGCACCTACACGCTGCGCACCAAGTCCGCGATCGACGGCAGCGCCACCGGCATGTACGAACTGTCGATCTCCACCGGCGCCCTGCCCGCGGGCGTGCGCCTGCGCAACGGCGGTGAGCTGGCGACCGACGGCAACGCGCTCACCGGCGCCCTCACCGGCACGCCGCGCGAGTACCAGCTGCGCATCGCCCAGCCCAGCCGGATCACCCTCGACCTCGCCAGCGACGACTTCGACACCGTGCTCGAGCTGCAGGGCAACGGCGTCACGCTGTCCAACGACGACGGCCCGGACGGCACCAACTCGCGCCTCTCCACCGTGCTGCAGCCCGGCACCTACCAGGTGAAGGCACGTGGCCTCGGCGACAGCGCCAGCGGCCTGTTCCGGCTGTCGGCCACGCGCCAGGCATTCGATGCCGCGTCGTTCCGCAACGGCGGCGCGATCGCCCCGGGTTCGGCGATCACCGGCATGCTCGGCGGCGAGGCGCTGCGCTACACCGTGGAGGTCCCGCACGCGGGCCGGCTGGTGGTCGACATGACCAGCGACGACGTGGATTCGGTGCTGGAACTGCAGCGCGACGGCCGCAGCGTGGCCGAGGACGACGACAGCGGCGGCGAAAGCAACGCGCGCATCAGCACCGACGTCGAGCCCGGCACCTACACCATCATCGCCAAGGGCTTCAACGACAGCGCCAGCGGTCTGTTCGAACTGCGCACGCGCCTGGAGCAGTAAACCCCGCGCACGAGGCCCTGCTGCCTCGCGCGACCCGGACGCCCATCCCGCGAGGGGTGGGCGTCCGCATGTTCCGCCATCGTCAGAGGCGCATCGCCGACGCCAGACGCGCGCGCAGCGACGGATCGGTCAGCGGCTGGTCGAACAGCAGCACGCGCACGCCGTGCGCGGGCACGTCAAGGTCGACGCGATCGCCCAGTTCGACGATGCGGCCATCGAACCCGTCGCGCCAGCGGCCCGGCTGCACCAGCGCATCGACGGCCACCTTGCGCGCCTGGCCCGACTTGTTGAGCAGCACCAGCGCGGTCTGCGTGGTGCCGCCGTGCTCGTACACGCGGTAGAAGGCCGCCGTGTCGCCCTGCAGCGACAGCACCAGCTGCAGTCCGCGCTGCAGCGCCGACGATTCGCGCCGCAACGTGGCGATGCGCTGCAGCGCCGCGAAGATCGGGCTGTCGCGCGCCGCGTCCACGCGTTCCTGGCCGAAATAGCTGCGGTTGCCCGCATGCTCGGCTCGGCCACGCATGAAGCCGGTCTCGGAGCCGTAGTAGACGACCGGGATGCCGCGCGCGGTGAACAGCCAGTTGTGCGCGTCGATGAAGCCCTCGTCGCTGGCATCCATGCGCGGCATGTCGTGGTTGTCGTAGAACGTGGCCAGGTCGTAGGGATTCGCGTACGGGCTGTCCTCGAGGAACAGCGTCGGCGCCAGCCGCTCGAAGCCGGCGCCCTTGCGCCCGAACACTTCGTCCATCGCCTGTTTCATCGGGAAATCGAGCACGCTGACCTCGCCGTGGCCGGGCTGCGTGTGCACGGCGATGTTCTTCGCGTCGTAGTCGAAGGCCTCGCCGAACATGAAGAAGCCGGGACGCTTGGCGCGGATGCGGTCGCTGAAGGCCTGCCAGAACGCCGGCGGCATCCAGCCGATGGTGTCGATGCGGAAGGCGTCCGCGCCCTGGTCGATCCACTGCGAGTAGGCGCCGACGAGGTAGTCCAGCACCGCCGGATTGGTCGCATCGAAATCGCCGAGCTGCGCGAGGTTGCCGTCGTAGATGGAACCGTCCTTCGCATCCACCGGCCCGGTGGTGTTGTAGAACGCGTGCAGCGGGTTGTGGCGCGGATCCAGCCGCTGCGGCGGCAGGTTCTGGTGGTCGGCGACGAGCGTGCCGTCCTTGGCGTAGACCTTGCCGAACATCGGCTGGTCTTCGGTCATGGTCCACGCCGGCGAGCCATGGTTGCCGACGATGTCGAGCACCAGCTTCATGTCACGCTCGTGCATCGCCTTCGCCAGCTCCGGGAAGCCCATGCCCGGGCTGGGCAGGTGCTCGTCGACCTCGTAGAAGTTGACGCCCCAGTAGCCGTGGTAGCCGGTCTTGCCGCGGTCGGTGAGGATCGTGCCGCAGCCGGGTGGCTCGCCGCCGGTGAACGCCTCGTCCGGGTTCTGCACGATCGGCGTGATCCACACCGCGTTGAAGCCCAGCCCGCGGATGTAGTCGAGGTTGTCGGCGAGGCCCTTGAAGTCGCCGCCGAGGTAGCCGATGTTGCCGGCCACGCCGTCACAGGGCGCCAGCGGGAGGTCGAACGTGCGGTGTTTTCCGCCCTGTTCGCGTTGGTCGTTGCCCGGATCGCCGTTGACGAAGCGGTCGGTGACCACGAAGTACACCGCCTGGCTGGCGAACGGTTCCAGGGTGCCGTAAAAGTCGTCGGACGCCGACGCCTCCGGAGGCAACCGGGATTCCTCGCCGCGACATGCCAGCAAGGCAAGGGTCAGCATCAGCGGCAGCACGGCGCGGATCTTCATCGGTCCTTCTTCTCCTCAAGACACGGCGTTGTCATTCACCAAGGCGTTGTCGAAATCTTTGTCATCCCGAATGCAGTGAGGGACGACGCTTCGCGGATGTCTCGTGTGCGCGGAGTGCCGTCAGCGCGGCGACGGTGTCGCGACCGATACGCTTGCCCGCGGCAGGCGTACCAGCAGCGCGCACGCCCCCGCGACCAGGAAGCAGGCGCCGCCCAGCATCAGCACCCGCACCGGCTCGCCGTCGAACAGCCGGGACAGCAGCACGCCGAGCGTGCTCACCGCCACCAGCTGCGGGATCACGATGAAGAAGTTGAAGATGCCCATGTACACGCCCATCTTCGCCGCGGGCAGGCTGTCGGACAGCATTGCGTAGGGCAGCGACAGGATCGAGGCCCAGGCGAACCCCACGCCGACCATCGACAGCAGCAGCCACTGCGGGTCGCGGATGAAGGCGATCGACAGCAGGCCGATCCCGCCCAGCCACAGGTTGAACAGGTGGCTGCCGCGCAGGCCGAAGCGGCGCGCCATCCACGGGATCATGATCGCCGCGAGCGCGGCGAAGCCGTTGTAGGCGGCGAACAGCACGCCGACCCAGTTGGCGCCCTCGTTCCAGGCCGCCGACGCGGTGTCGGTGGTGCCGTAGTGTTGGCGCGTGACCGCGGCGGTGGTGTAGATCCACATGCAGAACAGGCCGAACCACGAGAAGAACTGCACCACCGCCAGTTGCCGCATCGTCGCCGGCATCGCGTGAAGGTCGGCGGTGACGGTCGACAGCATCGAGGCCCGCGGCATCCCCGGCGCGACCATGCGCAGCGCGCCATAGGCCAGCGGCAGCGCGGCCAGCACGTAGAGCAGGCGATCCCAGCCGAAATGCCAGACCGCGGCGAGGCCGGCCAGGCCCACCACCACCCAGGGCAGTCCACCGGCCGCCGGCGGCACCACGTTGCCCTGCGATGCAGCGCCCGCCGGCTCCGCATCGTCGAACGAGCGCAGCACCTCCGGCGGGTACTCGCGCGTGCGCAGCACCGTCCAGCCGATCGCCAGCAGCAGCACCGCGCCACCGGCATAGAACGCGTAGCGCACCGTGTCGGGCACTTCGCCCGGGGCGGCGGTATTGGCCACGCCCCACTTCGCCAGCAGCCACGGCAGCAGGCTGGCGACCACCGACCCGACGCCGATGAAGAAGCTCTGCATGGCGTAGCCGGTCGGCCGCTGGCGCGGCGACAGCTGGTCGCCGACGAAGGCGCGGAACGGCTCCATCGACACGTTGAGCGAGGCGTCGAGGATCCACAGCGTGCCGGCGGCGATCCACAGCTGGGGCGAATTGGGCATCACCAGCAGCGCCGCGGTCGAGAAGATCGCGCCCCAAAGGAAGTAGGGACGGCGCCGGCCGAGGCGGGTCCAGGTGCGGTCCGAGAAGTGGCCGATGATGGGCTGCACCAGCAGTCCGGTCAGCGGCGCGGCGATCCACAGCCCCGGCACCTCGTCCATGTCGGCACCGAGGGTCTGGAAGATGCGGCTCACGTTCGCGTTCTGCAACGCGAAGCCGAACTGGATCCCGAGGAACCCGAAGCACATGTTCCAGATCTGCCAGAACGACAGTTGCGGTTTGCTCGCCATTCGACCGGCTCTCCCGTTGCGCCGCGCGCATTGTCCCCGGATCGCGCGCGGATGTCCTTGCCGCGTCGCAACATCCTCCGGCACGCCGGCGCGCCTCGGAACACGCAGCTCCGCCGCTGTTTTCATGGTGTTTCCGCGTTCTCGGCAGGCGCTTCGCGGCGAACGGCCGCGACCCGCGCCGCATACGTATTCATCGCCGGGCGTGACCGGCGGCTGGCACGCCGTCGCGGCCGCTGTGGAATAGTGGCGCCCGGAAAACCGGGCGGAGTGCAGGGTGGCAGGCGAGCAGGCGATCGAGTGGTGGCGCGGCGCGGTGATCTACCAGATCTACCCGCGCAGCTTCATGGACACCGACGGCGACGGCGTGGGCGACCTGCCCGGCATCATCGCGCGCCTCGACCACGTGGCCTCGCTGGGCGTGGACGCGATCTGGATCTCACCGTTCTTCAAGTCGCCGATGGCCGACTTCGGCTACGACATCGCCGACTACCGCGACGTGGATCCGCTGTTCGGCACGCTCGACGACTTCGACAGGCTCCTGGCGAAGGCGCACGACCTCGGCATCAAGGTGATGATCGACCAGGTGCTCAGCCATACCTCGAGCGACCACGAATGGTTCCGTGAAAGCCGGCAGAGCCGCGACAACCCCAAGGCCGACTGGTACGTGTGGGCCGACCCGAAGGATGACGGTACGCCGCCCAACAACTGGATGGCGCTGTTCGGCGGCGTCGCCTGGAAGTGGGAGCCGCGGCGCGAGCAGTACTACCTGCACAACTTCCTGTCCTCGCAGCCCGACCTCAACTTCCACAACCCCGAGGTGCAGGCGGCCACGCTGGACAACGTGAAGTTCTGGCTGGACCGCGGCGTCGACGGCCTGCGCCTGGACGCGATCAACTTCTGCTTCCACGACCCCCAGCTGCGCGACAACCCGCCCAAGCCGGCCGCGCTGCGCACCGGGCGCGGCTTCAGCGCCGACAACCCCTACGCCTACCAGTACCACTGGTACAACAACACGCGGCCGGAGAACCTGCCGTTCCTGGAGGCGCTGCGCACCCTGCTCGACCGGTATCCCGGCGCGACCACGCTCGGCGAGATCTCGTCGGAGGACTCGCTGGCGACCACGGCCGAGTACGTCAACGACCAGCGCCTGCACATGGGCTACAGCTTCGAGCTGCTGACCGATGATTTCAGCGCCGGCTACATCCGCGGCACCGTGCGGCGGCTGGAAGCGGCGATGACCGATGGCTGGCCGTGCTGGGCGATCTCCAACCATGACGTGCAGCGCGCGGTGACGCGCTGGGGCGGCGCACGTCCGTCGCCGCAGCTTGCATCGATGCTGGTGGCCCTGGTGTGCTCGCTGCGCGGCTCGGTCTGCCTCTACCAGGGCGAGGAACTCGGCCTGCCCGAGGCCGACGTGCCGTTCGAGGCGCTGCAGGATCCCTACGGGATCGCGTTCTGGCCCAACTTCAAGGGCCGCGACGGCTGCCGCACGCCGATGCCCTGGCAGGCGGCCGCGCAGGGCGGCTTCACCCGCGGCACGCCGTGGCTGCCGGTCCCGGCGGAGCACCTCGCGCTCAGCGTGGACGCGCAGCGCGCCGACGCCCGGTCGGTGCTGGCCACGGTGCAGCGCTTCCTCGCCTGGCGGCGCACGCAGCCGGCGCTCGTGAGGGGCGACATCCGGTTCATCGACACGCCCGAGCCGGTGCTGGCCTTCGTGCGCACGCTCGGCGGCCAGCGGTTGTTCGTCGCGTTCAACCTGTCCGATGCGGCGGTCGAGATCGCCCTGCCCGGGATCGAGGCGCGCGCGCTCGCGGTCGACGGCCTGGCCAACGGCGTGCTGCACGAGGGCCGCCTGCGCCTGCCCGCCTACGGCAGCTGCTACGGCGAGGTGACATCGATCGCCACGGCGGCGGCGCCGGCGCCCGTGCAACCGGCGATGGCCGGGCACTGACCTTGCCGGTCCGCTCCATCGCGCCACTGCTGGTCCTGCTGGCCTTGTGCGGCGCGGCCTGCGCGCAGGCCAGCGACGCGCGACCGGCCTCGCGGCAGGAGTGCGATGCGCCGGCCTTCGCAACCACGCTGGTCGCCGCCGCACAGGGTGGGGTCGTGCCGGCGCGTGCGCACTGGCTGGATCGCCGCTTGCTGCGTTGGCCGGGCGCCGCCGACACCGGTCGTTTCCGGCTCTACCACGCGCGCAACGCAACCCTGGTCGCGACGCCGGGACGCCGGGTCGAAGGCGCGGACGAGGTGCTCGCGCTGGCGACGGTCCACGGCCGGCTGCCCGATGCGCTGGCCGACCGTTTCCGCTTCGTCGCCGACGGCGCGACGCTGGCGATCGCCGGGGCCGACGCGGCGAAGGTCCCGCGGCTGCTGCAGGGCCAGCTGCTGCTCGTGCAAGAAGACGACGACGGCAGCGTCCTCGAGGCCTCCGCCCTGCAGCTGGCGGGCGCGCTCGACGACCTGTTCGAGGACGCCGATGCCGCCGTGCTCGGGGTGGCAACCGGCAACGCCGGCACCCGCTTCTCGCTGTGGGCCCCCACGGCGCGCGCGGTCGCGGTCTGCGTGCACGCGGGCGCCGACAGCGCGGCCATCGCGCTGCAGCCGGCAACGCGCGACGACGCCAGCGGGGTCTGGTCCTGGCGCACGCCGGGCGACTTGTCCGGTGGCTACTACACCTGGCTGGTCGACGTGTTCGTGCCCGGCACCGGCATCGTGCGCAACCGGGTGACCGATCCGTACTCGGTGGGCCTGAACGCGGATTCGAAGCGCAGCTGGATCGGCAGCCTCGACGACGCGGCGACCCGGCCCGCCGGCTGGGAAGCGTCGCGCGCGCCGCGGCTCGCGGCGCAGACCGACATGGTCATCTACGAGCTGCACGTGCGCGACTTCTCGCGCGACGACATGACCGTGCCCGCCGCAGACCGTGGCCGCTACCTCGGCTTCACCCACGCCGGTTCGGACGGCATGCGCCACCTGCGCGCGATGGCGCAGGCCGGCCTTACCGACGTGCACCTGCTGCCGGTGTTCGACATCGCCACCATCCCCGAGGCCGGCTGCATCACGCCCGAGGTGCCGGACGCACCGGCGGACAGCGAGCGCCAGCAGGCCGCGGTGATGGCCGTGGCCACGCGCGACTGCTTCAACTGGGGCTACGACCCGTTCCACTTCGACGTGCCCGAAGGCAGCTACGCCAGCGACGCCAACGATGCCCCGGTGCGCATCCGCGAGTTCCGGCGGATGCTGATGGCGCTGCACGACGCCGGCCTGCGCGTGGGCATGGACGTGGTCTACAACCACATGTCCGCCTCCGGCCAGCACGAGAAGTCGGTGCTGGACCGCATCGTGCCGGGCTACTACCACCGGCTCGACGCCGACGGTCGCGTGGAGCGTTCCACCTGCTGCGACAACACCGCCACCGAGCACCGGATGATGGCGAAGCTGATGATCGATTCCGCGGTGCGCTGGACGCGCGACTACCGGATCGATTCGTTCCGCTTCGACCTGATGGGCCACCAGCCGCGCGCGGCGATGGAGCGCCTGCAGGCGGCGGTCGACGCCGTCGCCGGCCATCGCATCCACCTCATCGGCGAAGGCTGGAACTTCGGCGAGGTCGCCGACGGCGCGCGCTTCGTGCAGGCCTCGCAGCAGTCGCTGGGCGGCACGGGCATCGGCACCTTCAGCGATCGTGCGCGCGACGCGCTGCGCGGCGGCGGGCCGTCCGACAGCGGCTCCACCGTGCTGCGCGAGCAAGGCTGGCTCAACGGCCTGGTGTATGCGCCGAACGCCCTGGCCGATCCGTCGCGACCGCGCGACGACCTGCTGCACGCCGCCGACCTGGCCCGCGTCGGCCTGGCCGGATCGCTCGCCGACTACGTGATGACCGCGCGCGACGGCCGCGAGGTGCCGCTGCGCGGGATCGACTACAAGGGCCAGCCCGCGGGCTACACCCGCCAGCCGGACGAAGTGGTCAACTACGTCGAGAACCACGACAACCAGACCCTGTTCGACCTGCACGCGTTCAAGCTGCCGGGCGACACCTCGGCGGAGGATCGTGCGCGCGTGCAGGTGCTGGGCATCGCCCACACCGCCTTCAGCCAGGGCATCGCCTACTTCCACGCCGGCATCGAGGCGCTGCGCTCCAAGTCGCTGGACCGCAACAGCTACGACTCCGGCGACTGGTTCAACCGCCTCGACTGGACCTGGCGCGACAACCACTTCGGCAGCGGCCTGCCACCCGCTGCCGACAACGGCGAGGATTGGCCGCTGATGCGCCCGCTGCTGGCCGATGCCTCGATCAAGCCGAGCCCTGCCGATATCGCCTTCGTGCGCGATGCCATGCGCGACCTGCTGCGCATCCGCGCCAGCACGCCGCTGTTCCGGCTGCGCGATGCGGACGCGGTGTCGCGCCGCCTGCGCTTCCCCAACACCGGCCCCGACCAGGACCCGACGGTGCTGGTCGGGCATCTGGATGGCAGCGGCGATCCGCAGGCCGGCTTCCGCGAGGTGCTGTACTTCATCAATGCCCATCCCGAAGCGCGCACGCTGCACCTCGCCAGCGAGCGCGGCAAGCCGTACCGGCTGCATCCCGTGCATCGCGCCGCCGACGCCGCGGATCCGCGACCGGCATCGAGGGCGCGCCACGACGCTGCGACCGGCACGTTCGAGCTGCCCCCGCGCACGGCCGTGGTCTACGTGCTGGAGTAGCCGCCGTCGCAGGCGCGACGTCGTCGGCGCAACGATCCATACCCCCGTCGCGCGCCTGCGCACACGCCGGTCGTCGGCGCATGCCGGGCCGCCAGGCGCCTCGAACGGCATCGAAACGCCCATGAATACGTATGCGGGGCCGCGATGCCGGGATGCGCCGCGACTACCATGGCCGCCAGCACCGACGTTCATGTCGGAAGCCGGTTGCCCGCACCTGCGTGCCGCCCAAAACTCGGATTCGAAAGCCAACATTGCCTTTTGGGAGGGGAAGATGTTGCAACTCAAGCGCAACCTGCTGAGCGTTGCCGTGCTGTCCGCGATGTCGCTGGGTTCGATGAACCTGCATGCCCAGGACACCCCGTCGCCTTCTGCCGACGCCCAGGACCTCGACGCGGTCGTCGTCCGCGGCATCCGCGTCGGCATCGAGAAGTCGCTGGAAACCAAGCAGTCGTCGAACTCGATCGTGGAAGCGGTGTCGGCCGAGGACATCGGCAAGCTGCCGGATGCCTCGATCGCCGATTCGATCGCACGCCTGCCGGGCCTGACCGCGCAGCGCGAGCGCGGCCGTGCCACCCAGATCCACATCCGCGGCCTGTCCGGCGACTTCGCCGGCACCACCCTCAACGGCCGCGAGCAGGCCAACACCGGCGACAACCGCGGCGTCGAGTTCGACCAGTATCCTTCCGAGGTGCTGAGCCAGGCGGTCGTCTACAAGACCCCGGACGCGCGCCTGGTCGGCCAGGGCCTGTCGGGCACGGTCGACCTGCGCACGGCGCGGCCGCTCGACTTCGACAAGCGCGTCATCGCCATGAACGCGCGCTACGACATGAACGAGGTCGAGGACTGGAAGGAGAACGGCAACCGCTTCAGCTTCACCTACATCGACCAGTTCCTCGACAACACGCTGGGCCTGGCCTTCGGCTACGCGCGGATCGACAGCCCGCAGCCGAACTACCAGAGCGAGGCGTGGGGCTACACCGACGCCACCCCCGGCGCGCCGCTCAACGGCAACTCCATCTTCGGCGGCGGCAAGGTGTACCGCCTCGACGAGAACAACAAGCGCGACGGCGCGATGCTGACCCTGCAGTACCGTCCGGGCGACATCTACGAGACCTCGCTGGACCTGTTCCACTCCAAGTTCGACCGCACCCAGGTCAAGTCCGGCGTCGAGTTCGGCACCGCATGGGGCCAGGGCATCCTCGAACCGGGCTACACCACCAGCGGCAGCGGCACGGTCACCGACAGCAACTGGACCAACGTCAAGCCGGTGCTGCGCGCCGACTCCAATCCGATCGAGGACACCCTGACCTCGGTGGGCTGGAACAACAAGTGGCGCGCCGGCGAGAACTGGACGATCGCCACCGACCTGTCCTACTCCAGCGTCGAGCGCAACTCGCGCTACCTGGAAACCTACGTCGGCCTGGCCGGCGCCGGCACCAGCGACCTGCGCGTGGAGCTGGACCCGGAGGGCTTCAACCGCTACACCTTCAGCGAGAACCTCAACGATCCGTCCAACCTGCGCCTGGTCGATGCCGGCAACTGGTCGCAGGACGGTTACCTGAAGGACTTCGAAGTCACCGATCGCATCGTCGCCGGCCGCGTCGACTTCACCCGCAGCTTCGAGAGCGGCTTCATCCGCAGCCTGTCGTTCGGCGCCAACGAGACCATCCGGACCAAGGAGAAGTCCTCGGACGAGTTCAAGCTGTGCCTGCAGATCGATCCGGCGAACCCGCTGAACTGCCTGGCCGGCGCCAACGCGCCGTTCCCCGGCAGCGCCACCGACTTCGCCTTCAGCGGGATCGACGGCCTGGCCAACTTCGATGCCGAGACCCTGCTCGGCAACGGCACCTACCAACTGGTGCGCAAGAACGACAAGGACATCTCGAACAAGAACTGGGACATCCGCGAGCAGGTGGACACGCTGTACGTGCAGGCCGACATCGACACCGACATCGGCGACAACCTCACCCTGCGCGGCAACGCCGGCGTGCAGTGGGTGCGCATGGACCAGAGTTCGAAGGGCATCACCACCATCAACGGCGCGCCGGTCGGCGAGATCGGCACCTCGGGCGACACCTACAGCGAACTGCTGCCGAGCCTGAACCTGGTGCTGGGCCTGCCGTCCGAGTTCTATGTCCGCTTCGGTGCGTCCCGGCAGATGCAGCGTCCGCGCATGGACGACATGCGCTCCAACGTCGACGTCAACATCTGCACGCCCAACCAGACCATCGGTGCCAACCACTGGTGCGGCGGCGGCGGCAATCCCAAGCTCAGGCCCTGGCTGGCCGACGCCTATGACCTGAGCGTGGAGAAGTACTTCACCACCGACGCCGGCAACAAGGGCTTCTTCGGCGCTGCGTACTTCCACAAGGACCTGCTGAACTACATCTACCAGCAGACGTTCCTGTTCGACTACTCGGGTTACGCACTGCCCGATCCGGTCGCCGGCCAGGCCAACTATCCGGCCACCACCATCGGCACGCTCAACGGCCGCTTCAACGGCGAGGGTGGCACGCTGAAGGGCTACGAGCTGTCGTTCTCGGTGCCGCTGGACGTGGTGTGGGGCGGTCTCGACGGCTTCGGCATTCTCGGCAGCTACTCGGTCACCGACACCACGATCAGTCCCAACGGCCCGGGCACCACCGACCGCCTCCCGGGCTGGTCGAAGTACGTGTCCAACGTGACCGCGTACTACGAGCGCGCCGGCTTCTCGGTCCGCCTCAGCCAGCGTACGCGCAGCCGCTTCCGCGGCGAGTCGCGCGGCTACGGCGCCGACCTTGGCTACGAGGACTACGGCAACGAGAAGGTGCAGGACGCGCAGCTCAACTACGAGTTCCAGTCCGGCGCGATGAAGGGCCTGTCGCTCTACCTGCAGTTCAGCAACCTGGGCGACGAGCCGTTCCGTTCCTCGGACAGCACGGATTCCGAACACCGCCCGCTGAAGTACTTCTCCTACGGCAAGACCACGCTGATCGGGTTCGGATACAAGTTCTGACCCATCCCTCCCTGCGTGGACTCGACCCCTGCCGGCAACGGCGGGGGTTTTTTTTCGGGGTTCTCAAGCCATCGGCGGCGCCGGGCAGTTCGCGGCGATGAAGGCTTCGTGCGTCGGCATCATGTCGACCACCCCGTGCATGACCCGCTTCACGTCCGCGAGCATGTTGGCCACCAGCGCCTCGGGCCTGGCGTCGACCAGGCCGTGGTAGCCCTGTGGCCGGATCCCCTGCCCGAACATCACCTGGAACCAGCTGACCTCGGCGAACAGTTCGTTGTTCTCGCGGATGATGCGCCCGTTGCTGCGGAACAGGTCGATCTTCCGCTGCAGCGTGTCGGGGATCGGCATCGTCGCGCAGTGCCGCCAGAACGGCGAGTCGGTGCGCGCGGTCGCGTGGTAGTGGAGGATGATGAAATCGCGCACCTGTTCGAACTCGGCCCGCGACTGGCGGTTGAATTCATCGATGTCGACCTCGCTGAAGCCGCGGTTGGGGAACAGCGACACCAGCCGCGACACGCCCTTCTGGATGAGGTGGATAGAAGTGGATTCCAGCGGCTCCATGAAGCCGCTGGCCAACCCGATCGCCACCACGTTCCTGTTCCAGAAGCGCTTGCGCACGCCGGTGGTGAAGCGGATCGGCCGCGGATCGGCGAGCGGTTCGCCATCGAGGTTGGCCATCAGCACCGCCGCCGCCTCGTCGTCGCTGATGTACTCGCTGCAGTAGACGTGGCCGTTGCCGATCCGGTTCTGCAGCGGGATCCGCCACTGCCAGCCGGCGCCGTGGGCCGTCGAGCGCGTGTACGGCGTCAACGGCGAAACAGACGCGCACGGCACGGCCAGCGCGCGGTTGCAGGGCAACCAGTGGCTCCAGTCCTCGTAGCCGGTCTGCAGCGTCTTCTCGATCAGCAGGCCGTGGAAGCCCGAGCAGTCCACGAACAGGTCGCCGGCGCAGGTGCGCCCGTCCTGTAGCGTGACCGACGTGACGAAGCCGGTCTCGGGATGCTGCTGCACCCCGGTAATGCGGCCTTCCGTGCGACGCACGCCCTGCTGCTCGGCATAGGTGCGCAGGAAGCGCGCGTAGAGGCCGGCGTCGAAATGGAAGGCGTGGCCGATGTCCTTGAGCGGCGAGTTGGGGTACTGGTCCGTCGCGCGCATGAACTTGTTCTGCTCGCACGCCAGCAGGTTGATCGAATAGTCGTCGATGCGGTCGACCTTCCCGGCCTGGTACATCTTCAGCCAGAAGTGGTGGAAGTCGACCACGCCGGTCATGTGCCCCATCGTGCCGAAGCCGTGGACGTAACTGTCGCCGAGCGCGCCCCAGTTGCGGAACTGGATGCCGAGCTTGAAGCTGGCCTGCGTCGCCCTGGCGAAGGCGTCCTCGTCGATGCCCAGCGCCTTGTTGAAATTGCGGATCGGCGGGATCGTCGCCTCGCCCACGCCGACGATCCCGATCTCGTCGGACTCGACCAGCTCGATCGCGATCGACGACCCCAGCGCCTGCGACAGGAACGAGGCCGTCATCCAGCCCGCGGTACCACCGCCCACGATCACGACACGTTCGATCGCGTTTCCCGTCATGCGCCAACCCGCCGTGCCTTGCGCCGGAACGGCGCGATGCGCCATTTTGCCTGTCGCGCCGCCGATCGGCACGCCGGACTCGCTTGCGCGCCGGGCGGCCTCTACCATCAAACTCCGGAAGGAGGTGGCATGCCCCGAAACAGCCTTGGTACCGCGCATGGCCCCTGCGACGCACGCGGCGGGCCGGCGGCCGCGTCGCATCCTCCAGCGGACCGCGACCACACGCCTCCCCGGCGGCGCAGCGCATGACCCTGCGCATCGCGATGTGGTCCGGGCCGCGCAACATCTCCACCGCGATGATGCGCGCCTGGGAGAACCGCGGCGATTGCGACGTCAGCGACGAGCCCCTGTATGCGGCCTACCTCGCGGCGACCGGGCTCGACCATCCCGGGCGCGATGACGTGATCGCCGCCGGCGAAACCGACTGGCGACGCGTCGTGGCCACGCTCACCGGCCCGGCGCCGGACGCACGACCGCTCTGGTATCAGAAGCACATGGCCCATCACCTGCTGCCGGGGATGGGCCTGGACTGGATCCACCGCCTGCGCAACGTGCTGCTGATCCGCGACCCGCGCGAGGTGGTGGCGTCCTACGTGAAGTCGCGTGCGAACGTGGCCGCCGACGACATCGGGCTGCGACAGCAGCTGGCGCTGTTCGAGTGGCTCCGGGCCCGCGGCGAGGCACCACCGGTGATCGACGCCGGCGACTTCCTGCGCGCACCCGAGGCCTACCTGCGGGCGCTGTGCGCTTGCCTCGGGATCGGGTTCGACGACCGGATGCTGCATTGGCCGCCGGGGCCGCGCGCGACCGACGGCGTCTGGGCGCCACACTGGTATGCGCGGGCATGGCGTTCGACCGGGTTCGAGGCAGCGCGGTCGCGCCTGCCCCGGCTCGACGACGCACATGCCGCCGTGGCCGAAGCCTGCCGGCCCGCGTACGAGGCCCTGTCTGCGCACAGGATGCAGGTGGCGCCGGACTGAGCCGTGGGCGTGGAGGCACGGGGAACGCAATCGCCCCCGACGCCGGCCCCTGCCCCCTTGCCGGCACCGACCGCGTGCCCCCGCGTGCCGCCACAGGCGGCCACAAAAAAGCCCGGCGCGACGGCCGGGCTTCTTCTCACGAAATTTCCAGAATAATCAGGCACTTTCGTGGTGGGCGGTACAGGGTTCGAACCTGTGACCCCTACCATGTCAAGGTAGTGCTCTACCGCTGAGCTAACCGCCCGGGAAACTCTCCGTCGGGCGAAGCCCGACAGATCACTCCCCCTCTCCCGCCCGCGGGAGAGGGCAAGGGGTGAGGGCCCCGCCGCGGCGGGAGGCGAATTCTAGCCCATGCCCGCCCGTGGCACCATCCCGGCCCGGCTCACTGGGCCAGGGTGGCATCCTTGATCCGGCGGATCTCGTCGCGCGCGCGCGCGGCCGCCTCGAACTCCAGGTCGCGGGCGTGCTGGTACATCTGCTGCTCCAGCACCTTGAGCTTCGCGGCCAGCTTCGCCGGTTCGAGCGCGGCATAGTCCTCGGCCTCCTCGGCCACGCGCCGGGCCTTGCCGCCGCGACCGACCTTGACCAGTTCCGGGGCCTCGCGCGCGCCCTCCATCACGTCCATCACCGCACGCACCACCGACTGCGGGGTGATGCCGTGCTCGGCGTTGTACTCGACCTGCCGCTGCCGGCGGCGGTCGGTTTCCTCGATCGCGGCCTTCATCGACTTCGTCACCACGTCGGCATACAGGATCGCCTTGCCGCGCACGTTGCGCGCGGCGCGGCCGATGGTCTGGATCAGCGAACCGGCCGAGCGCAGGAAGCCCTCCTTGTCCGCATCGAGGATCGCCACCAGCGACACCTCCGGCATGTCCAGGCCCTCGCGCAGCAGGTTGATGCCCACCAGAACGTCGAACTTGCCCAGCCGCAGGTCGCGGATGATCTCGACGCGCTCCACGGTCTCGATGTCGGAGTGCAGGTAGCGCACGCGCACGTCGTGCTCGGCCAGGTACTCGGTGAGGTTCTCGGCCATGCGCTTGGTCAGCGTGGTCACCAGCACGCGATCGCCCATCGCCACGCGCTCGTGGATCTCGCCGAGGAGGTCGTCGACCTGGGTGCCCACCGGGCGGATCTCCACCCCGGGATCGACCAGGCCGGTCGGCCGCACCACCAGTTCCACCACCTGCCCTTCCGATTTCTCCAGCTCGTACTTGCCGGGCGTCGCGGACACGAAGATCGTGCGCGGCGAACGCCCTTCCCACTCATCGAACTTCAGCGGCCGGTTGTCGAGCGCCGACGGCAGGCGGAAGCCGAACTCGACCAGCGTCTCCTTGCGCGAACGGTCGCCCTTGTACATCGCGCCGATCTGCGGGACGGTCACATGCGATTCGTCCACCACCAGCAGCGCGTCGGGCGGCAGGTAGTCGAACAGGCACGGCGGCGCCTCGCCCGGCATGCGCCCGGTGAGATGCCGCGAGTAGTTCTCGATGCCCGTGCAATAGCCCACTTCCGCCATCATCTCCAGGTCGAACTGCGTGCGCTGCTGCAGGCGCTGCGCCTCGACCAGCTTGTTCTGCGCGTAGAACTGCTCCAGCCGCTGCGGCAATTCGAGCTTGATGGCCTCGATTGCATCCAGCACCGTGCGCCGCGTGGTCACGTAGTGCGACTTGGGGTAGATGGTGTAGCGCGGCAGCGTGCGCCGGGTCTCGCCGGTGAGCGGGTCGAACTGGGTCAACCGCTCGATCTCGCCGTCGAACAGCTCGATGCGCAGCGCCTCGTCGTCGGATTCCGCCGGGTGCACGTCGATCACCTCGCCGCGCACGCGATAGGTGCCGCGGCGCAGTTCGGTGTCGTTGCGCGCGTACTGCATCTCGGTCAGGCGGCGGATCAGCTCGCGCTGGTCGATGCGCTCGCCGCGCACCATGTGCAGCACCATCTTGAAGTATTCGTTCGGGTCGCCCAGGCCGTAGATCGCCGATACCGTGCACACGATGATCGCGTCGCGCCGCTCCAGCAGCGCCTTGGTCGCGGACAGGCGCATCTGCTCGATGTGCTCGTTCACCGAGCTGTCCTTCTCGATGTAGGTGTCGCTCGAGGGCACGTAGGCCTCGGGCTGGTAGTAGTCGTAATAGCTGACGAAGTACTCGACCGCGTTGTGCGGGAAGAACTGCTTGAACTCGCCGTACAGCTGCGCTGCCAGCGTCTTGTTGTGGGCCATCACCAGCGTCGGCTTCTGCACCTGCTGGATCACGTTGGCGATGGTGTAGGTCTTGCCCGAGCCGGTGACGCCGAGCAGCGTCTGCCGCGCCAGGCCGCCATCGAAGCCCTCGACCAGCCGGGTGATCGCCTGCGGCTGGTCGCCCGCCGGCTGGTAGGGCGCCACGAGCTGGAAACCGGCGGGATGGAGAGTGTCGTTCATGTTCGGGCGTGCGAGGGGATCGTCCAGTCTAGCCTCCGCCCGAGATGAGGGCGTGACCGGGGTTTTCCTACCCCGTTGAGCGGCACGCCCCGATCCAGCGCGCCCGGCCCCGTGCCTAGGCTGATTCCAAGCCAAGGAGGGCCGCCCATGAACCGCAAGGATGCAGGTTTCACGTTGATCGAGGCATTGATTACCCTGAGCATCGCCGCGCTCTTCATCACGCTGGCCTTGCCCGCGCTCGATGACCTGCTGCAGCGCCAGCGCACCGCCAGCGCGCTGCACCAGCTCAGCGCCGACTTCGCGTTGGCGCGCACCCGTGCCATCGTCGGGCGGCGCCAGGTGGTGGTCTGCCCAAGGACTGCGGACGATCGTTGCCGGGACGGCGGGGACTGGAGCCAAGGCTGGCTGGTTTTCGTCGACGGCGACGGCAACCGGCAACCCGATGCGGCCAAGGACGTATTGCGGATCACCAGCCTGCCCAACGGGAATGGACAACTGCAGCTGTCCTCGACCCGGCCGTTCCTGCGCTACCAGTCCGACGGCCGCAGCGCCCACAGCAACCTGACCGTGCACGTCTGCGCCACCGGCCAACTGCGGGGCCAGGTCGTCGTCAACAACCATGGCCGGGCCCGATCTTCGCGCCAGGGAGGCCAGGTGCCGTGCCCGCGGGGGTGAGCCTGGCCCTGCCCCGTCCCGCGCAACCTTGACCCCGGGCGGACAGCCACTAGAATATGCGTCCCCGCCCGAATAGCTCAGCCGGTTAGAGCACTTGACTGTTAATCAGGGGGTCGTTGGTTCGAGTCCAACTTCGGGCGCCAGATCTGCAAAAGCCGCGGCATGCCGCGGCTTTTGTTTTGGGCTCCCCGTAAGGGTCCCGGCACTACCAGCATTCAGCGAACGTGCCGCTCGAATTCGTCTTCTGCCCGGTACTGGTCAGCGACAGCGTGCCGCAACGATCCTCCCCCTGCCCGCCACGCGGTGCCGCAGTGAGCACAAACGCTTGGCCGCCTGCCGCAATCTCCAGATCGAAGTCGTAGTGAGCAAGAGCGCTGCTGTCGGACAGATTGGGCATCTCGTCCGGATAAGAATTCTCGACCGTATGGCGGCGTTCCAGGATCTGGGCCATCTCCACCAGGTCGGCCTTCGCCTGTCCGCGGCGTGACTTGAGCACGCTTTCGCGGTAGTTGGGATACACGATCGCCGCGAGGATCGCGATCACCGCGACCACGATCATCAGTTCGATCAGCGAGAAGCCCGGCATGCGCCGGATTGCACGCGTTCGCCTGCCCTGTCGCACGGATGCCCGGATCGCAGTGCGGGACGCCACCGAAGTCATCATTGGATCTGTCTCCAGGACTGACGTCCACAAGGATAGGGCAGGTACATCGCCTGTGCGCCGGCCACGCTGACCATCATCCAGCAACCCTCCTCGGGTGGCGTCGGCGCCGCGGGCGGTCCGGCTGGCGGCGGTCCGGTCACCAGTGGCGGCGGCGATTGCCGCGGGATCGCCATGACGCCGACTTCCTTCACCGGGGCCGTGCCACCGGTATCCAGCGCCACCGAGGCGGTGTTCAACGGCGGCGATTCTCCCGTCGGCGACCCGAACCTCGTGCGCGACAGCGCTGCCGAGCCGGTACGGGCATTCAGCCCGAACAGCGAGTTGAAGCCGACCGTCGAGCACGCGCCTGTCTCCGGATCCGGGTAGTAGGTCGGCATGAAGACGACGCCAGCCGCGACTTCCGGATAGCCCACGAAGCGCTCGCCTGCGGGAAGATCCACGTACCAGCCCCTCGCGCCGACCGGCGAGGTCTGGCGCTCGACCGTGCGGTTGCCTCCGGCGGCGCCGCCAACCGTGTACTGCACCAGCGTGTTGAGTGCGGTTGTCGCGGTGACAGGCCCGCGCACGACGTCGTTGATGGCATACAGCGACTGGACGCTGCGGTCTTCCGGGTCGTCGTAGAACGAGAAGCTGCCGGTGCCGAAGTAGATCATCACACCGCCGTTCGGGCCTGCCGTCGCGGTCAGACCGCCGATGATCGGCTGCCGGTAGCGGCCACCGCCTTCCACGAACTCCTGCGTCTTGAACAAGGGGACCGTGAGGTTGGCCGGGGTCGCACTGCGGATGTCGAACTTCCACAGCGCGCCCTGCTGGTCCGCGGCATAGACGGTGTCGGCGAACCCGTCGCGCCCGGCCAAGGTGAGGTTGGGGCCGGTCCAGCGATCCACCACCACGATGTTGCCCAGGCCGTTGCGGCTGTTTGCCGACAGGCCCGGCGAGACTTCCTGCGCCTCGATCATGGTGATGTTGGGCGTGCCGGTGTTGATGTCCACCATGTACAGCACGGCCCTGCCATTGGCACTGGCATAGCCGTTGCCGAAGATCGCCTTCCAGGTGACCGTGCCCGCCGTGGTCTTGACCGGCACGATGACCGGCTTGCCAAGGACATGCCCGATGTTGCCCCGCACCGCGGCGCTGAGGGTCGAGTTGAGGTCGCTGATCTCCCACAACCGGCTGGACGCGCCGAAGGAGGCCGGGTTCGACACATCCAGCGCGAACACGCTGCGCCCACCGGCGCCGGCAGTCCCCACCAGCGCGGTCTTCCAGCCCGCGCCGTAATAGGCGTCGGATACCGCGAGCGGCCCGTCCACGTAGTAGCGATGCTGGAACTTCAGGCCGACATCGGTCGGGTTGTAGGGGAAGAGCAGGTTGCCCATGTGCCCGAGCGCCGTGGTCGGGATGTAGGCGAACGTTTCGCGGCCACCGTTGGTGTCGGGGGCTTGCCCGCCCTCGACCATGGCCTTGGTCAGGCCACCATCGAAGCCATGCAGCATGCCGTCGTTGGCACCCACGTAGACCATGTAGCGGCGCGACGCCTTGCCGGTCTGGAGGTAGGTGCGATAGGTGCTGCCCAACGTGCCGCCGAGCGCGCTGTAGCCGTAGTCGTCCGTCGGCGAGCTGACCACCGGCGTGGAGTTGACGATGTCGCCAAGGACGTTGGTTCGGTCGCGGAACGGGCCGCCACTTTCCTTTTCGTAAGTGTCCGCTCCACGCAGGTAGTTCACCGCATTCGCCAGCGTCGCATCCGTGCCCAGCGCCGAAATTTCCGCCGCAGTGCAGCGGGACATGCCCGGATACAGATCGGGGGCGGTCGGCTTGGTGCACAGGTTCGCGAGGGTCACGTTCGCCGCTGTGAACGGTTGCACCGTGTTGTCCCGCGCGAAGAAGATGGATCGCACGCCATGGGCGGGCATGCGGGCGCTCGCCTCCCACGCGAACTGCAGCTGCGGCACGCGCGTGTCCGGGTCGAGTCGCACCACCTGAGCGTTGATCTCGCTGAACCAGTCCGTGCCTTCATTGGCCACTTCGTAGCGCGGCACCACCGTCAGCGAACCCGCGCCGATACGTGCACCGGTGATCGCGATGCTGCCGGACGGCGACTGGGTAGCACTCACGGCAGCGAGGATCTGGCGCATCGCCGCGGTGATGTCGGCCGGCGTCCTGGCATTGATGAAGTCGCCACGCGCGTTCACCGTCGCGTGCCAGATGTCATCCACCGTCGAGGTATTGTCGTTCTGGCGCGACGGCCAGTTGCTGTAGATCGTCGAGTCGGTGTACGGATTCTGCTCGATGTCGGGATTGAACAACGTGCCGCGCGCGCCCAGCGTCACGCCGTAGAAGTTCATGTGCGGGTTGCGGTTGCAATCCAGTGTCGGATCGGTCGAATTGCCCGTGGCCGGACAGGACTCGGGTACCGGCACGCCGCCGGTCTGCAGGTCGGGGCGGAGATTTCGGTTGTAGTAATAAGCCGCGATGTCGGCCATGGTGTTGGAGAAGTTGTCGGCGAACGGCACGCCCATGCCGCCGTCGCCGGTGGCGTTGCTCCGTGCCGGCCCATCCTGGTTGCTGAAGCCGTCGGTGAACAGCATGCCGGCGTTCTTCTGGCAGGACAGCTGGATCGGCGCACCCGCACCGGTGCGCTCGAACTGGCGACCGATGTGCTCGACCGCCCAACGGTTGGGCGTGCTGCCGGACGCGGGCAGCGCGATGATGCTGTTGTACAGCGCCTGCTTCTCGCTGGACGTGGACATGTCACGCATGGTGACGTCCTGATAGCTGTCGTAGGCGGTGCAGTTGGTGCCGCAGTTCCGGGCACCGCTGTTGATGGTGAAGTACCCCACGCGCATGTTCTGTACCGACACCAGCGACGTGGTCATGCCGGCGATCATCGCGCGGTTCCGATTGCCGTAATAGGAGAACCAGTTGGCGAAGTTCTGGATGGCCGCGTTGTATGCGGCCGTCGTGGTGTAGTTCGCCGGCTTGATCTCGTAGCGGCGCAGGTTGCAACCGGCACCGCAGGCGTCGTTGACGATTGGCCGGTAGGGGTCGCCCGTGCGGTAGTTCGCCGGCGCGGCATCCGCGGCAGGCAGGTAGAAGGTGGCCGGGAAATACTCGATGCCGACCTCGCAGGTCGCGGTGAGGGTCACTGCCGACGGCAGGCTCACCCAGATGCGCTGCGTGGGCTGGGCAGCGGCCAAGCCACCACAGGCACTATCAGCAGCGCGGTAATAGGTCGTACCCGCCGGCAACGTCGTGCCGCTCGGAATTCGGAAGAGCTCATCGGTAGCCGGCTGTCCGTCCTGCGGCCTGCGGATGGACACATTGTTGCAGTTGGCGGACAACGTCACGTTGCTCGCGAGCGTTTGCCACGCGGTTCCGGTATTCGGCAATCCGCCGCAGGCACCATTCCGGCGCACGATGATACCTGCTGGGAAAAACGTCCCTGAAGCGTATGTCTGCCCGGTATTCTCAAGGGCACCCGGGTCGGTATCGTCCACCCGGTCCCGATGCAATGCCGTCATGTTGAACTGCGGGCTGTTCGCATTGCGCGGGTTGCTCAGCGTTGCCGTGATCGAAGCCTGCGCATACGGCGTGCCGTCGTACGTGAGCCAGGGCGTGTACGTGGTCGCCGGGTTGAAGTACGACGGATTGATCACCGGCGACCGGGCGAAGCCGAACAGGTCGATCGGCGGAATCGAATAGCGATTCGTGCCGATCCGGTGCCCGGGGTACGGGAGCAGGTGATGGAAGGTGCAGTTGCCCGCCGTGCGCAGCCGGCCGGCCGCGTCGTAGAACGGGTTGACGGTCCCGGTATTCCAGCAGCCCTGGCCATCGGGCCCCGGGAACATGGTCTCGAAGGTCATCGAGCCGGAGTCATCCACCGCCATGATGAAGGCCGGGGGTACCTGCGCCTGCGTGTTCAGTGGCGCCTGTGCGAGGGTGCTGTTCTGCGCCTGCGCGGCGAACAGCGAATACACGAGGTAACCGGACCCGACGATCGCGGCGATACCGATCGTGGCGAGGAGTTTGGTGCGACGGGAAGCCATGGCGGCGCTCCTCACAACTTGAAGATGGTGTCGATCACCGACGACGACGACGGATTCACATCGTCGTCCGCCGCGTAGGACGTGATCTGGTAGATGGGAAACGCGTTCTCGCTCTGCGGGCCACCCATGTCGAGCGTGCCTTCGCCCTGCACGCAGGTGTCGATCTGGCGCACGTTGACCACCGGCACGGCCGCGAGGCTCTGCGCCTCGCCCCAGGCGGCCGGATCGAATCCGGCATCGCAGACGTGGTCGATGTCGCCCGCGGTGACGTTGGTACAGGCGCCCGGCGCGGTGCGGTTGGCGATTGCCTCGATCGCGCACTCGGCCTGGCGCACCACGCCTTCCGCCGCCTGGAACGCCCGGTTCACCGCCCGGTAGCTGGACGCCATGCGCTCCTGCATGCCCGCGACCTGCATGCCGACGATGCCGATCATCGCCAGCAGGATCAGCATGATCAGCGCGATGTAGAGTGCCACGCCCCGCTGCGCGTGGGCCGGCCGCAGGCGCGAAGGGTGACGGGGATGGGGTCTGGATTTCATGCTCATCAGTTCCCGAACAGTCGGTTGCGCAGCGCGATCGTCGCTTCGTAACTGGCGCGGTAGCGCGCATCGCCCGTGGCGGCAGGCTGGAAGCTGGTGCCGAGCACGCGGATCGCACCCGTTGCCTGCGGCGCCGCGGCGCGATCCGGGCTGACCGCAAGGATGCCCACCTGCACGACGCCGACGCGTCGCCAGGCGTTGGGAATGTCCGCCGCACCCTCGCTGCGGACAAGCGCAGCGGTCCCGTAGCGGGTCATGTTGCCAATCGGCGGCGCGTCCGCCGTCAGCACCGCGCGGGTGTCCTGGCCGTACAGCAACTGCAGGCTCTGGATGCCTTCGACCAGTTCTGTCCCGGTCTCGAATGTGCCGCCTGCAGTGGCGCGCGCGCGATAGAGGGCCGGGTTGTTCTGGCCATTCAAGCCAACGTAGTAGGCGATGGCATCGGCGCGATACAGCATCGTCTGCCCGGTCGGCGCGGGCGTGTAGCGCGCAGCGAGGTCGCTGCTGGTACCGGTGGTGAGGATGGAGCCGGCGCTACCGGTGGCGGTGAACACATTGGCATGGGTGCAATCCGCCATGCCGAATACGCTCGGCGCGGCGACGCCGTCGGTGGTCAGCGATCCCCAGCGGGCCGCAGTAAAGTTGACGCGTTCGGCGCCGCCGACCGCGGTGATCTGGTTCGCTGGCACGCCCTCCGGCGAGAAGAACCGCAGGACGAGGATGTCGCTGCCGCCGACCGGGGTCGGGGTGAGGGTTGGCATGCCCGTCGGCGCCGTCCATGCGCCTCCCAGCGTCAGGGAGTCGGTCGGCCCCGAGTTCGGCGCCTCGTAGCCCTCGATCGACACGCTGAAATCAAGCGGGGCGCCGCTTCCGCTCGCGACCGCGCCCACCTGCAGCACCGGGTCACCCTCTTCCTTCACCCAGTGCGCCTGGTCGTTGACGCAGCCGAAATGCCCGGCCATGCGGATGTCACGCTGCAGGAAGTCGAGCGCGAAGCGCGCGTTCTCCTGCACCCGTGCCATGCCTTCCGCCGTCTGGTACGAGGCCTTGGCCGCCGTGAACACCTGCAGCAGGCCGAAGATGAGGAAGCTGGCGATCAGCACCGCCACCATCATTTCGATCAGCGACAGGCCCGCACTGTAGCGGGCGCTTGACGGAGCGCGCCTCATAGCTGCGTCCTCAGCGAGAACGCGCCTTCGAGGCCTTCCGCATCGATCGGGTCGACCCCGTTCCAGCGTTCGTCGTTCCAGGCGACCGCGACCGTGGCGATCCGGTTGGCATCGACGGTGACGGTGGCACTCGCGTCGTCGCCCAGCGCACGGACGACCTGGCAGCGCCAGCGCTCGATGTTGTCGTCGATCGTCACGTTGCCGAGCGGCGGCGACTCCGCGTTGCAGGTGGCGCGCGTGACATCGCCTGGGTTGAAGCCCGCGCTGCTGTACCAGGCCGATTGGAACCGGTTGGCCCGCATCTGGTCGAGCAGGTCGTAGGCCAGCGTGACCGCCTGCGTGCGCTGGTTCGCGCTTTGGGTGAAACGCAGGTTCATGGTCTGCAGCAGAGCATAGCCCAGCAGCCCGAAGCCCAGGACCACCAGCGCGATCAGCACCTCCAGCAGACTGAAGCCACCGACCGACGAACGCCTGCCCGCTCGCATGCCCCTCATTCGCAATTCCTCTTCGTCACGTGGACCTGGCCCGCCGCCGTCATCGTCAGATCACGAACGAGTTGCGAGCCGGCGGGACAGGCGTCGGAAGGCGAGATCGTGATCAGGACGTCCGTTCCGGCGCGAATGCGGCCTCGCCGGTCAAACATCAGGGTGCCGACGCCCCCATCCGCAGTCACCGTCAGCAAGCCTCGCCCCTGGACGAACTTGAGGACGCGTTCCTCGGGTGTGCCCGCTGGCGTGTCGTTGTTGTCGGCGTTGATCCAGACCATCCAGCCCGCATTCCAGTTAGTGCCGCAGGTCGTCCCGTCGGCGCTCGCACACAGGCCGGCACCGCCCGGGCTGCGCAGTGCCTCCACCCGCGCCAGGGACAGCGAGGCCACCAGTTCGTTGCTGGCGGTTGACACCCGGTTGGATCGGATGACGTTCTGGAAGTTGGGGAAGGCGACAGCGGCGACGATCGCGACGACCGCCACGGTCACCGCAAGCTCGACGAGGCTGTACCCGGTTTCCCGCGCTCGATGCATGTCCCCCACCCGCTTCCACGGCCAATGGCAGGCAGGGTACGGGGTTGCCCGGCCGGCGCAACGGGCCGGGGGATGAACGGTCGCCCGGTCAGGACGAGCGTGTGCCGCCGTCCCCGCCCCTCAGGCAATGACCCGGTAGCAGGGCCTGTATTCGCCCGAGATCTTCATGCGGCGCTGCTCGACGAAGGCGCGCAGCAGGGCGTCGAGGGCCTGCATGATGTCCTGGTCGCCGCGGATCTGGAACGGCCCGAACTGCTCCACCCGGCGCATGCCGTCCTCCTTGACGTTGCCGGCGACGATGCCGGAGAACGCCCGGCGCAGGTCGGCCGCGAGGTCCTGCGGGCGCCGGCCGTGGCGCAGGTCGAGCGCGGCCATCGCCTCGTGCGTGGGCTGGAAGGGCAACTGGCTGTCGAGCGGGATGTCGACGCCCCAGTTGAAGTAGAACGAGTCCTTGTGCTCGATGCGGTACTCGCGCACCTTGCGGATGCCGGCGCTCATGCGCTTGGCCACGCGCTCCGGGTCGGCGACGATGATCTCGTAGCGCGCGGCGGCCGCGTCGCCCAGCGTGAGCCGGATGAACTGGTCGATCTGCTCGAAGTACGGCGCCGACGCCGTGGGGCCCGTGAGGATGAAGGGGAACGGCAGGTCCGCGTTTTCCTCGCGCAACAGGATGCCGAGCAGGTAGAGGATCTCCTCCGCGGTGCCGACGCCGCCGGGGAAGACGATGATGCCGTGGCCGAGCCGCACGAAGGCTTCGAGGCGCTTCTCGATGTCCGGCATGATCACCAGGTGGTTGACGATCGGGTTCGGCGATTCCGCGGCGATGATGCCCGGCTCGGTGATGCCGATGTAGCGCGTGCGCCGGCGACGCTGCTTGGCATGCGCGATCGTCGCGCCCTTCATCGGCCCCTTCATCGCGCCGGGGCCGCAACCGGTGCAGATGTCCATCCCGCGCAGGCCCAGCTCGTAGCCGACGTTCTTGGTGTACTGGTACTCCTCGCGGCCGATCGAATGGCCGCCCCAGCAGACCACGAGGTTCGGCTCGGCCGGCTGCAGGATGCGCGCGTTGCGCAGCAGGCCGAACACGGCGCCGGTCAGCCCGGAGGAGGTTTCGAGGTCGCCGGCATATTCCGGCCCGAGTTCGATCGCGGTGTAGGCGAGGTCGCGGACCACCGCGAACAGCAGCTCCGCGACGCCGCGGATGATCTCGCCGTCGACGAAGGCCATCGCGGGCGCGTTGATCAGGTCGATGCGCACGCCGCGATCCTGCTGCAGCACCTGGATGTCGAACGACGGGTACAGCTCCTGGGCGGCGCGCGGGTCATCCGACGCGCTGCCGCTGGTCAGCACGGCCAGCGCGCAGCGCCGGAGCAGGTCGTGCATGCCGCCGCCGGAGGCATCCTTGAGCCGCGCGACCTCGTCGCGGGACAGCACGTCCAGGCCGCCCTTGGGGTAGATGCGGGCACTCACCACCGGCAGCGCCGTCGCCACCGCTTCGATCTTCTCGGTCATGTCGCCTTCCTTTTCAGGGACGGGACTGTAGCGCAATCGCGCCCCGGCTGCGGAAACGCCGAATCGGGCGCGGCCGGAAAAGGAAACGGCCGGGTTGCCCCGGCCGTTCCAGACACCGCAGGGATCGCGAGGGATCAGAACTCGTACTTCAGGCCAACCGTGACCGACCACTGCGAGACGCCGTTGGTCTGCTGGTCGGCATCGGTCGGCACGCCGAGCGCGGCGCGCTGGCCGAACTCAGTGCCACTGCGGAAGTTGTAGACGTACTGCCCCTGGTTGATGCCCACCAGCGTCGCGACGGCCTGGTTGCCCGTGAACCCGTAATCGAGAATGTGGCCCCAATCCTTGTTGATCAGGTTGCCGACGTTCTGGATGTCCACCCAGATCTTCGACTTGTGGCCGTCGAAGAAGCCCGGCAGCTCCTGGCTGATGCGCAGGTCGAAGGTATTCACCCAACTGGCGCGGAAGGCATTCTCGGGCGCATAGGTGCCGCGGTAGCGCTGCAGCCCTTCCTGGCCTTCGAACCACGTCCAGTACGCGGCTTCCATTGCCTGGGCGGACACGGCATTCGCCGCGCACGCCGTGCCTGCGGAATTCAACGCCGAGCACGCGAAGTACGTTCCGCTCGGGTTGAGCACGCCGAACCGCACGTCACCCGGGCCGGATGGCACGTAGAACAGGTCGTTGAACGTGCGGTTGTCGCCATTGGCGTCGCCCGCGAAGATGTAGCTGAAGGGGCGACCGCTGCGGCCTTCGTAGAACAGGCCAACCTGGGTGCTGTAATCGCCGAAGAACTTGTGCGACCAGTTCAGGGCACCGCTGAAGCGGTCCTTGATCTCGTAACGCGCGGTGGTCGCCGACGGTTCGTTGATGTTGTAACCGTACTGGCTGCCGTAGCCGGAGCTGGCGGTCGAGCTGGTCAGCGCGCCCACTTCCTCGGCATCGGTGTAGGTGTAGCCGAAGCTCCACGACCAGTCGCTTTCGGGATTGAACGGCTTGCTCAACGACACCGTCAGCTGCTGGCCGCTGCCCTTGTTGGTGTTCTCGATCAGGAACACGTCGCCGAAGAAGCTGTTGTTGTTGAAGCGCGCGCCGTTGGGCGAGAGCGCGCCGGTGCCGGCTGACGTGTTGCCGAACGGGCGCCCGCTGTTCGGGTTCCAGTACATCGTGCGGCCATAGGGATCGGTGAAGCCCGGGCCGACGTTGAGCGTGCGGTAGAACAGGCCGTCCTTGACACTGGTCAGCAGCAACTCGGCCGATGCCACGATGCCGTACCACGGCAGTTCATGGTCGATGGCAAGGTTGGCCTTCCACACCGACGGCAGGTCGAAGTCGGGGGCGATCACGTTGACGTTGCGGTTGGCGCTGGCCGACGGCGGCACCGTCGGGTTCAAGCCATCCGGGTTGAACGGCGTGGTCAGGCAGGTCGCGTTCTGCGACTGCGGCGCCGGGAACGGTGGCGTGGTGTACGCACAGTTGCGGTAATTCGAGTACGCGATGTAGTTCAGGCCGGTGCTCTGGTAGGCATTGCCCACCCACACCTGCGGCGCATCACCCTGGAACAGGCCCACGCCACCACGCAGCTGGGTGGGACGATCGCTGTCGAAGGTGTAATTGAAGCCGACGCGCGGCTGGATGATGTAGTCGCCGCTGTAGGTGCGGGAGTTGTCATAGCCGAAACCACCGGTCCAGCGGCCGTTGGCCGGGTTGATGGTCTGCGGACCCGCAAACACGGCGTTGTAGGTCGGCTGCGGGCTGGTGGAAGGCTTGTCCGCGCGCACGCCGAAGGTCAGCGTCAAGTTCGGAGTGGCGTACCAGGTGTCCTGCAGGAACAGGCCAATGGTCTTGTTGCTGTAGATCGCCGGCACCGAGCCCGGCGCGGTCTGGTACTGCAGGTCGTAGTCGAAGTAGATGCCGTTCCTGAAGTTTTCGATGCCGTAGAAGCTGTAGTTGCCCCACGAATCCTGCAGGAAGTAGTTGTAGATGTCGTTGTCGCTGTACTCGGCGCCGAACTTGATGTCGTGGTTGCCCACCGTCCACGTGCCGGCGGCGAAGTAGTTCCAGGTTTCGGTCAACAGCGCGTTGCCCATCGAACTGCGCTCGGTGCCCAGGCGGATGAAGTCGCCGGCGGTCGGGGCGTTGGTTGGGTTGCCGTCCTCGAAATACACCTGGATGGTCGGCGCGGTGGTCGGCGTGACGCGGATCGCCGAGTAGTCGCGGTACGAAACCTTGAACTCGGTCGAGAAGTTGTCGGTCCAGTCACTGAACAACTGGCCGACGTAGCTCTCCACGGTCTTCTCGTGGTTGAACCAGTTCGAGCTCAGCGCCACGGCGCTGGCATTCGAGCCCTCCGGGCGCACGCGCGTCTGCTCCAGCTTGGAATAGCGGATGTTGGCGCGATGGTTGTCGTTGATGTTCCAGTCGATCTTGAGCGCGTATTCCTCGAGCTCGGTGTTGCCGTTGCCGCTGGTCTCGCCCGGCTCGAACCCCCACACGTCTCGCGCGATGCGCTGCACCTCCGCCAGATCGGCGGCATCGAAGTCGCCATCGGCGCGCATCAGCGGGGTGTTGGCGAGGTCCGGGCTGGGCTTGCCGCGCTTGTACTTCTCGTAGTTGGCGAAGAAGAACAGCTTGTCCTTGATGATCGGGCCGCCGAAGGTGATGCCGTAGGTGGTCTCGTCGGTGAACTCATTGAAGTCAGCATTGGTCAGCGGGTGCTTGCCGAACCAGTCGCCATCGCGGTAGTAGCCGTAAACCGACCCGCTGAACGCGTTGGTGCCGGACTTGGTGACCGCATTGATGTTGGCGCCGGCCGCGCCGGACAGGGTGACGTCGTAGCTCGACAGGTTGATGTCCAGCGCCTCGATCGCTTCCATCGACACCGGCTGGCGCTGGGTCGGCATGTTGTTGCCTTCCAGGCCGAAGGTGTCGCTGGCGGACACGCCGTCGATGGTGATCTTGTTGAAGCGAGGGTTCTGGCCACCCGCGGTGATGCTGCCCGAAGCACGGTCGGTGAAGGCAATGCGCGGATCGAGGCGGATGAAGTCCTGGATGTTGCCCGTCGATGACGGCAGCGACTGGATGGTGCGCTGGTCGACCGAGGTGCCCGAGCCCATCTTGGTGGCACTGAACACTTCCGAACCACCGGCCACGCCCACCGCGGTCACCGTGCCCAGGGTGGTCAGGTCGCCGGTCAGCGCGGCGTTGACCGTGCTGATCTGGTTGAGGTTGAGGTAGACGTTGTCTTCGGTCTTGGTACCGGCACCGGACTTGGTGATGGTGATTTCGTAGGGGCCGCCGACGCGCAGGCCGCGGGCGTTGTAGCGGCCGCTGGCATCCGTGGTGGCGCGGCTGACCGTGCCCGATTCGACGTGGGTGATGACCACATCCGCGCCCGCAACCGGCTGGCCGCCGTTGTCGGTGACCAGGCCGCCGACACCGGCCGACGTGCTCTGTGCGAAGACGGGCGCCGCGGCGAGCGCAGCGATCAATCCGATCGACAGTTTCGACAGTCGAATGCGGTTACGGTGGGTCATGTTGGAGGCCTCGATGCAAGGTGTGGTCTTGACGGAACCGATGCACCACGTCGCCGGACTCACGCCGCCCCTGTCCAGGCAGCGACACGGATCACATCGGGTTAACTTCAGATTAACACGGTAACGGTTGCACATGACAGCAAAAAGTCAGGCGTCATCTGCCCGGAAGTGCTTGACGGGACTGGATTTAATGGCTGGTCTAGATAGTGCCGCTAAGTGGTTGTTGCTGCGTTGCACAACCGTTCAGGCGGGGGCGCGACCGAGATAGCTGGCCAGCCCATCGAGCAGCATCTGCACCGAGATCGCGACCAGCAGCATGCCCATCAGGCGCTCGATGGCGGTCAGTGCGCGGCTGCCGAGCAGGCGGTACAGCGAGGTGGCCGAGAACAGGATCGCCGCGGTCGCGGCCCAGGCCAGGAACAGGGCGAGGCTCCAGTCGGCCAGGCGATCGGGCTCCTTGCTGCCCATCAGCATCACCGCGGCCATGCCGGAGGGGCCGGCCACCAGCGGGATCGCCATCGGCACGATGAAGGGCTCGCCGCCGGGGATGTCGCCCATCAGCCCCTCGGGCGGCGGGAAGATCATGCGGATGCCGATCAGGAACAGCACGATGCCGCCGGCGATCGATACCGACTCCTGGCGCAGGTGCATCACCTCCAGCGCGTACTTGCCGGCCCACAGGAACAGCATCAGCACGCCCAGCGCGATCAGCAGTTCGCGCGCCAGCACGATCCGCTGCCGGCGCGGCTCCAGCCGGCGCAGCATGCTGAGGAACACCGGGATGTTGCCCAGCGGGTCGAGGATCAGGAACAGCAGCAGGGCCGCGGAGAGGATGGTCACGCCAGCGCCTCGATGCAGTCGGCGGCGAAGGCCGCTGGATCGCGCGCCGCACGATCGCCGTCGGCGGCATAGGCGCGGGCGCGCAAGGGCGTGCGCATCGGCCCGGGCCGCAGGGCGCGCACACGCAGGGAAGTGGCCGCGGTTTCCGCGTCGAGCATCTTCACCAGCGCCTCAAGCCCGTGCTGGGCGAGGCCGTAGCCGCCCCAGTAGGCCGGCACCGCCGCGGGCGAGCCGTCGATGACGAACACCACCGTCCCGGTCGCGGAGGCCTGCAGCAGCGGCAGGCAGGCCTGGGTGAGCCACCAGCGCGCGGTGAGGTCGACGTGCAGCGTGCGCGCGAAGACCGCCGGATCGACGTGCACCAGCGGGGTCAGGCCGGGAAAATCGGCGGCGCAGTGCACCAACCCGTCCAGCCGCCCGAAGCGTTCGCCGATGCGCGCGGCCAGTTCGGCATGGTCGTCGGGCCCCGCGCCTTCGAGGTCCATCGGATACAGCAGCGGCTGTGCGCCCTCGCGCTCCAGCGCGTCGGCCAGTTGCTCCAGCTTGCGCACCTCGCGCCCGAGCAGTACCGGGGTCGCGCCGGCGCGCGCCAAGGCCGTGGCCACCGCACGGCCATAGCCGCCGTGGGCGCCGGCGACCAGCACCACGCGGTCGGCCAGCACCGCCCCTTGGATCGCGGCCGCGGTCGCGCTCACGCCTTCTGCACTTCCGCGATCATGCGCGCCAGCTCGCCGCTCTCGTGCAGCTCCAGGGTGATGTCGCAGCCACCGATCAATTCGCCGTGGATGAACAGCTGCGGGAAGGTGGGCCAGTTCGAGAACCGCGGCAGGTTGGCCCGGATCTCCGGGTCTTCCAGCACGTTGATGGTGTGGACGCCGACCGCACCGGCGGCCTTGAGCACTTCGATGGCGCGGCTGGAGAAGCCGCACATGGGGAACTGCGGCGTGCCCTTCATGAACAGCACGACGGGGTGGTTGTCGACTTCGGCCTGGATGCGTTCGAGTACGGCCATGGATGACGCTCCTGCGGGGCCACGGCGCCGCGACGTTGTCCGCGGCGAACCGGTGCGTGGGTTTTGCGTATTGTATGCCCGCCCGCCACCGCACTCCCGCCGGCGCCGCCCGGATACACCGCATGCCGCTGGACCTGTCACCCCTGCCCTACGAACCCGCCGCGCTGGCGCCGCACCTGCCGCCCGAGGCGATCGAACATCGCCGCCGCGCGCAGCAGGCGCACCTTGACGCCATCAAGGCCACGCTGGACGAGGACGCGCAGGCGGGCACCTCGCTGGAGCAACTGGCGCGCGAAGCCCGCGGCGCGCTGGCCGCGCACGCGGTCGAGGCCTGGAGCGATGCCTTCCTCTGGACCAGCCTGACGCCGCCACAACCGGGCATGCCGCAGGAACCTGGCACGGCGCTGGCCGAAGCCCTCGCCCGCGCGTTCGGCGATGTCGCCGGCTTCCGCGCGCGTTTCGAGGACGCGGCCCGCCACCTCGCCGGCAGCGGACGGTTGTGGCTGGTGCAGCGGCGCGATGGCCGACTGGCCATCGTGGCGACACCGCCCGCGGTGAGTCCGCTCACCGGCCAGGACACGCCGCTGCTGGTCTGCCCGCTGCCCGCCGGAGACGAGGAGCGCGCCCGCGCGCTGGCGGCCTTCTGGCCGCTGGTCAACTGGAAGGGCATCGCTGCGCGGATGCGCGCGACCTAGGCCCGTCAACGCTGATGGCCGATGCCGCTCGGCTGCCCGATGGCCGGGATGCGGCGTCGTGCCTGCGCGGCACCGCGGCTCAGGCGGGAGCGAGGTGCGCCAGGGCGCGGACCACCGGCGCCACCTGCGCCTCGCGCCCCAGCGCAGTGCCCACCGCCTGCAGCGCGTGCGCCAACGCCTCGACGGTGTCGGCACGCAGCGTGGCGTGGCCGACCTTGCGTCCCTCGCGCGCGGACTTGCCGTAGTCGTGCCAGTGGCCGCCGGCTTCGCGCAGCACGGGCTCCGCATCCGGCATGGCGCCGATCCAGTTGAGCATGCAGGCGTGGCCAAGCATGCGTGTCTCCCCCAGCGGCAGGCCGAGCACCGCGCGCAGGTGGTTCTGGAACTGCGATGTCTCCGCGCCCTCGATGGTCCAGTGGCCGGAGTTGTGCACGCGCGGCGCGAGTTCGTTCGCCAGCAGCTGGCCATCGCGGCAGAACAGCTCCAGCGCGAACACGCCGACGTAGTCGAGCCGTTCGGCCAGCGCGCGCGCATGCGCGATGGCTGCGTCGTGCAGCGCCGGCGCCACGGCGGCCGGTGCCAGGCTGGCCGACAGCACGCCATCGACATGCCAGTTCTCGGTCAGCGGCCACGCGCGGAACTCGCCGTTGCGCGCGCGCGCCGCGACCACGCTGAGCTCGCGCTCGAACGGCACGAAGGCCTCGAGGATCAGGCCCACGCTCGCGGCCTGCTCGCCCAGCGCCGTCCACGCCGCATCGGCGTCGGCCGCGGCCTTGATGCGGAACTGGCCCTTGCCGTCGTAGCCCAGCCGCCGCGTCTTGAGGATGCACGGCGCGCCGATCGCGGCGATCGCGGCATCCAGCGCGGCGCGGTCGGGCACGTCGGCGAACGCCGGCACCGGGATGCCGAGTTCACGGAACAGCGTCTTCTCGACCATCCGGTCCTGCGCCGTCGCCAGCGCGCGCGGGTTGGGGAACACCGGCACGCGCTGCGCCAGCCACTCCGCACTCTCGGCGGGCACGTTCTCGAAGTCGAAGGTGGCCACGTCGACCTGCGACGCAAACTCCGCCAGCGCCGCCTCGTCGCGATAGTCGCCCACCAGCAGCGGCGCGAACTGGCCGGCGCAGGCATCGGCCACGGTGTCCATCACCAGGAAGCGCAGGCCCAGCGGCGCGCCGGAGAGCGCCAGCATGCGCGCGAGCTGGCCGCCGCCCAGGATTCCGACGGTGGTCATGGCGACGGGTATTCCTGCATGTGGTGGACCACACCAAGCAACGCCCGCCTCGCGGCCACGCGCGCGCTCCCGTTGACACGGGCGGGATGGGGTGAGGGGACCGGGCACGCACGCCGCGCCTGCCTGTCAATGCCCACCGTCGTCATCGCGACGCGCTCACTGCCGCGGATCGTCGTGGCCGGCGACATCGTCGGTCTGGCGCTGGCGGAACGTGGCCAGCGCCTCGGCGATGGCGGCATGGTCGTGGGCGAGCAACGCCGCGGCGAACAGCGCCGCGTTGATCGCGCCGGCCTGGCCGATCGCGAACGTCGCCACCGGGATGCCGCCGGGCATCTGCACGATCGACAGCAGCGAATCCAGGCCATTGAGCGCCTTGCTCTGCACCGGTACGCCGAGCACCGGTATCGCGGTCTTCGCGGCGAGCATGCCCGGAAGGTGCGCCGCGCCGCCGGCGCCGGCAATGATCGCGCGCAGCCCGCGTGCCTGCGCGCTGGCCGCATAGTCGAACAGTACGTCGGGGGTGCGATGCGCGGACACCACCCGCACTTCATGCGCGATGCCGAGCGCGTCGAGCTTCACCGAGGCGTGCTGCATCGTGTCCCAGTCGGAACGCGAGCCCATCACGACGCCGACGAGCGGGCTGGCAGGGGTGGCGGACATGGCGGTTCCCGGGCCTAAAGACGTATTCTACCGATTCGTTCGCCCGTCGGATTGCCATGGACCGCAAGCTGCTCGACCTCCTCGTGTGCCCCGCCACCCGGCAGCCGCTGTCGCTGCTCGACACGGCCGGGCTGGCGGCACTGAATGCGACGGTTGCCGGCGGCACGCTGCGGCGCGTCGACGAGACCGCGCAGGATGCGCCGCTGCGCGAGGCCCTCGTCACGCGCGACCATCGCCTGGTCTACCGCGTCGACGACGGCATCCCGGTGCTGCTGGTCGAGGAAGGCATCCCCACCGCGCAGATCCCCGACTTCCCCAAGGCATGAGCGCGGTCGCCGCCCCGGACCCGGCGCAGGTCGCCGCCGACGTGGCGCGCGCGCTGGCGGAAGACCTCGACTCGGGCGACGTCACCGCGGCGCTGCTGCCCGACCGCCCCGATCACGCCTACCTGCTGTGCAAGGAGGACGCCGTGGTCTGCGGCCGCCCCTGGTTCGACGCCTGCCATCGTGCGCTCGATCCGGCGGTGCGCATCGACTGGCGCGTGGCCGAGGGCGAGCGCGTGCACGGGCGGACCGTGCTGGCCACGCTCGAAGGCCACGCACGGGCCCTGGTCAGCGCCGAGCGCGCCTCGCTCAACTTCCTGCAGACGCTCAGCGGCACCGCCACCGTCACCGCCGCCTACGTCGACGCGGTGCGCGGCACGGCGACGAAGATCCTCGACACGCGCAAGACCCTGCCCGGCCTGCGCGCCGCACAGAAGTACGCGGTGCGCGTGGGCGGTGGCGTGAACCACCGCATCGGCCTGTTCGACGCGGTGATGCTGAAGGAAAACCACATCCGCGCATTCGGCTCGGTGGCGGCGGCGATCGAGGTCGCTCGCATCGCCCAGCCGATGCTGCCGCTGATCGTGGAAGTCGAAACCCTTGACCAGTTGCGCGAGGCCCTGGCCGCCGGCTGCGACCGCATCCTGATCGATGATTTCGATGCCGCGACGCGACGCGAGGCCGTGCGCATCGCCCATGGCGCGCCGTTCGACGGCGCGATCCCGCTGGAGGTGTCCGGCGGCGTCGACCTCGCCGGATTGCGCACGATCGCCGAGGACGGCGTGGACTGCATCTCGATCGGTGGCCTGACCAAGCACGTGCGCGCGATCGACCTGTCGCTGAAGCTGGGCCGCGCGGACCCCTGAGCTTCGACCTGGACCCGCGCGCCCCGCCGTTGCGGCGGGCGCCCGCCGGGCGTTGCCGCATTGCAATCCGCCGCCGGCATCGCCACATTGCCGACCATGCCCGACTACCCCACCCTGATCCTGCTGATGATCGCCGGCGCCGCCGCCTATGGCTGGTGGACTTCCGCGCGCGACGCGGCCGAACGCGCCGCGCTGCTGGGCCGCGACGCCTGCCAGTCCGCCGGCGTGATCTGGCTGGACCAGAGCGTGCATGCCAACGGACTGAAGCTGCGCCGCGGCGATGACGGCCGCCTCGGCCTGGAGCGCAGCTTCCGCTTCGAATACTCCGAGGACGGCATCCAGCGCCACATCGGCAAGCTGGTGCTGTTCCGCGATGAACTGGTCTACTTCAGCGGCCCGCGCCGCCGCTCACCCGATGATCCGCTGCCGCTGGACGCGGCGCCACGCTTGACGCAGGTGAAGCACGATCGCTTCTGAAGGGCCGCCCGCGCCGTGGGGCGAGCTTCAGCGTGGAGGCTGTCTGCCAGGCGGGGTGCCCTCGCCTTCGGGGACAGACGGCTCCTCGGCATCGACATCGGGCGCGACCTTGGGCACGCGCGTCGACATGGCGCCCTGTTCCGGCACCTTCTCGACGCCGCCCACATCCACGCGCCCGATGCGTGGACGCATCCAGACCGAGTCGTGCCACGCCTGGTACTGCTTCGGATCCCAGTACTTCGGGTCATAGAATTTCGAGCCGTCGATCGCCTCGTACTCGCCATCGGGCCCCGCCACCAGCACCTGCAGGCTGCCGGAGCCGCTTCCGAGCCGACTGCCGGTCATCTTGCCGCGCTCGCGGCGGAGGACGGTCGCCAGGCGCGGCTGCGCGGCTGCATCACCAAACCTCGCATAGAGGGCCTGGCCCTCTTCCAGCGCGCGATTGCGCTCCGCTTCGGTCATTTCGCTCCAGTACCGCTCACGCGCTGTCGCGAATGTCAGATAACCGCGCTCTGCGGCCAGATCCATCCACGCGTAGGCCAGCGCGCGGTCCGCGGGAACGCCCTGCCCATTCCAGTACATCTCCGCGACCATGCCCTGCGAGGGCTTGTCCGCATAGTAGGCGGCACGCTGGAAGTATCGGAAGGCGTCTTCGCGATTGCCTGCCTTGAACTCGTCAAGCCCACGAATGCGGAATCTCAGGTCAGGGTGGCCGGACAGGAACCCGGCCTGCACCATCATCGGGTCCAGCGACCCGTCGGGCGAGGCGGCCTTGGCGGTTGCCTGCGCCAGCGCCATCCCGAACGGGCATGCGAGCAGCAGCGGCAACAGCAGGGCATGGACGATCGGGCGCATGGCTTTGTGCCGCAGGTTGGCAAGGAGTGCTTCCAGTATCGCCCAGCATCCGGAAGCCGACATGCGCCGGAAGTCATCTCCTTGAAGGGTCCAGTTTGGCTCACACGGCAAAAAGAGCCCGGCTTTCGCCGGGCTCTTTTTGGGAAGCAGGAAGTCGCCTCAGAACTTGTAGACGATGTCTGCGCCGATCTGACGGCCGATCGCACCCACCTGGTAGCTGCGCCAGAAGTAGGGATAAGCGTCGAACGTTTCGTCCTGCGGCGGACGCTCGTCGAGGATGTTAGTCACCTGGAAGCCAATGCGCATCTTCTCGGTAACCTGCTTGCTGACGCTGCCGTTCCAGATAACGAACGGATCGATGCGCCCGTCTTCCGCCCAATTCGGGAGCGAGCCAAGCCGGTAGCCAGACAGGTAGGCGCTCCAACTATCCCTGTTCCAGTTGATGCCCCAGTTGGCGCGGCTGCGGAAGTCGAAGTACTGGCGGTTTACGCGACGGTCCAGCACGGCACCACCCGCGTACGGCTGGTCTTCCAACTCCAGCACGATGGTATGACCCGCACTCAGGTTGAAGTTGCCCCAGCCCGTCGTGAACCGATAACGCCACGACGTGTCGATACCAGAGGTCTTGGTGAGCGCTTGGTTGTAGGGGTACGTCCAGAACGTGGAGATGCGATTGTCCTGATCACCGGTACGCTCCACGAAGCGCATGAAGTCCTGGCATTGGGTGGAGTTGGAATCCACGGCCGCGCCGGCTTCGGTGCGACCAAGACGGCAGTCTGCTTCCGTCCGCAGCAGGTAGTCTGCATCGAGGAACTGCACCTTGCCTTCCAGTTCAATGCTGTAGTAGTCCATCGACAGCGACATGCCATCGATGACGTCCCACACGAAGCCGGCCGTGAACGACTTGCCCTTCTCCGGACCGAGGTCAGGCGTTCCCTCTCGCAGGCTGAATATCTGGTAACGGTAGTCTGCGAGATTGGGGTTGGCGCTGGTCGAGCAGGGATTGCCAGCGCCGGAGGTCGGGGTCAATCCATCGCGGCGGCAACGGTAGTAGTCGTTGTAAGTGCCGTAACCGCCGGACTCCTCGGCGAACACATAGGCCATGTCCGGTGCGCGGTAGCTGGTGGCGTAGTTCCCGCGCAGCATCAGGTTGCTGAAGGGACGGTACTCGAGGCCCGCCGACCAGGTCCTGGCGCTTTCCGCCATGCCATCTATGTTGTCGTAGCGACCGGCCAGGCTCGCCTTGAGCTGGCTGAAGATCGGAATGCTGAACTCGACGCCGAACGCATAGCGATCGCGCTCGCCGCTACCTCGCGTGCTTGTCAAGCCCATTGCCCGATCCGGACCGGTGTAGTCGGTCGTGGTCCGGATATCCGGCACCTGTTCGTACTCCTGGCTGCCCCACTCGATCACCGCCGCCATGCCCAGCGCACCCGCGGGCAAGTCGAACAGATCGCCACCCACGGTAAAGTTGACCTGAGTGGACTTCGATTCGCCGGTCGTGACTAGGTCATCCGCAAAGGTCCGATAGAGCTCGGGCGTGATCGGCGACAGCCAGCGCCGCAGGTGTTCCTCGGTCATGTTCGGATAGATCGGGATCGTCGTGCCTGGCACGTTCGCAGTGGAAACGCCACCGAAAAAGTAGCCGAGCGTGGGCCCGGTCAGCAGCCAGGGACGCTTGCCTTCATATTCGAATCGCGAGTGGGCGACGCCGAAGTCCCAGTCGAACTTGTCGCTAAAGAACGTGCCGCGTAAGCCTGCCGCGAGGTTGAACGATTTTTCCTCGTGCAGGATTTGTTGCGGCGACCCGATCTCGGCCAGCGTTAGGTGACGCAGGAAATACATGCGGCCCAGCGTCGGGCTGTAGATCGTGCCGCCCGGCGGCTGTATGAAGCGAGTGCCGTTGGCCGTCATGCTCTCGAGGCGCGTTCCCAGGAATTGGCCGTAAAGCTGCACGCCGCCCTCGAAGTCGTAGGTACCCGAAGCGAACACAGACTGGCGGTCGTACTTGCTCTGGATGGTCTGTGTCGCCGGCTGACCAAAGAAGCCGCAGCCGTTGGGCGTCCCGGTGACGTTGGAGATGGCGGCCGACGTGTTGTAGGGCTCAAACACGCCAAATTGGGCGCAGTTGTTGCGCAGTGCGGCGATGCCAGCACCGCCGGCAGCGTTCTCTGCGATCAGGCTGCCGTCGGCGCCGAGCCAGTAGTTGGACGTGGTGGGCACTCCCACCGGATACGTGGCATTCGGGGCGTAGCGGTAAAGGCGAATGCCGACGGCCGGATTGTTGACGAATTCCTCCCGGCCACGGAACGCCGGATTGTCGTAATAGGAATCCATGAAGTCGCGCTGCGACGCCAGTATGCCTTCGCGTGCATAGTACTCCGCGCCGTACGTTGCCGACCAGCGCTCGCCGCTGCGGCCGCCGGTCCACTGGAACGTGACGTTGTCGCCGCCGCCTTGGGTGGTCGTGGCACCTTTGAGGCGGACTTCGTCGCCCTCGTAGTTCTCCTTGGTGATGACGTTGACCACGCCAGCTACCGCGTCGGAGCCGTAGATTGCGGAGGCGCCGCCGGACAGCACTTCGATGCGCTCAACCGCACCCGCGGGGATGCTGCTGGTGCTGACCGCATTGGACTGGCCACGGTAGGACAGCGGGTAGTCGGCCATGCGACGGCCGTTGACGAGGGTCAGGGTGTAGCCGGGGCCCATCGCGCGCAGATTGATGAATGCGCCGTTGGGCGTCCAACTGCCCGGGTTCATCTCGTTGTCGACGTCACCGGTTACCTGGGTGAGCGTGTTGAGCACCTCGTAGACGGTGTTCAAACCGCTTTTCTGTATCTCTTCGGCGGTGATCACGGTCACCGGTGCTGGCCCCTCGACATCAACGCGCTTGATGCGCGAACCCGTCACCGACACCTTGTCCAGCGTGGTCGCCTGCCCGGTTTGGCTACGCGCGGCAGGCGTGGTGTCGGTGTCGTCGGTGGCCGGCGCGGTCTGGGCGAAACTGGCGCCGGTTGCGGAAATCGCAATGGCGGTGACCAGTGCCACACTCAACTTGTCGGCCTTCGGCCGGAAACGGCGAGTCATCATTCAAGATCCCCTTGAACATCAATGAGTTACGTGCGCAACGCTTTCCCCCGCAGCGCCCGTCGAAGCCCTGATACACGCGGATCCTTCCGTTCAGGTCATCGAAACTTAACATACAGTTAACCGGAAAGACAAAGTCGCGCACAGTTTCGCGCCGGATTCAGCGATCCAAGCAGTGCTACGCCGCTCCGGTCGGGCCTCACTCCCCCGGCACCGGGAAAGAGGGCGGAGGGCTATGGCGAACACATTTCCGGCTGCCGCCCGCGCGCCTTTGACGGATGGACACCCACGGGACAAATGCGTCGAACACGCCGAACCCTTTTGCGACATCGCCCCCAGGAATCCACGGGGGTTGGTCGGGCTGCGCCTACTTGACCACCCGCAGGTGGGCGCCGCGCTTCGGGCCACCGTCATCGGCCGGGGGCGTGTCGTCCGGTGGGTTCGGTTCGTCGTCGGGCGGCAGGGTTGCGCCGGTGTCGTCCGGCAGGGCCATGCCCTGCCCGGTCTCGCGGGCGTAGATCGCCAGCACCGCCGACACCGGTACCGAGACCGGATGGCTGACGCCGCCGAAGCGCGCGGTGAAGCGCACGGCCTCGTTGTCGAGTTCGAGCTTGGCCACCGCGCGCTCGGCGATGTTGAGCACCACCCGCCCTTCCTTCACCGTGTGCGGTGGCACGCGCACGCCGGGCAACGCGGCGTCGACCAGGATGTGCGGGGTCATCCCGTTGTCCGAGATCCATTCGTACAGCGCCCGCAGCAGGTACGGGCGGTGGCTGGTCATGCTGGGCGGCGTATCGGGCATCGCGGGACTACAGTGCCGCAGCGCGGCCGCGGAAGGCAACTCCCGCACGGTGGCGGGCCGCCGTGCGGGCGATCACTCGGGCAGGACGCGCAGGTGCTTTTCCTGCGGGGTCAGGCTGCGCACGAAGCCGGGGTTGCGGAAGATGCGGTTACCGTATTCCTCGATCACCTTGCCATCCTTGGGCAGGGCCACGTCCAGCGCCGGCAGGCGCCAGATGATCGGCGCCATCGCGCAGTCGGCCAGGCTCATTTCCGGGTTGAGGAAGAACTTGCTGGCCTTGAACAGCGGGATCGACGCGGTCAGCAGTTCCTTCAGGCGCTTGCGGCCGGCATCGGCCTGCTGCTTGCCGCCGAACTGGATCGCCTGCACCTGCGGCACCCAGTCGTGCTCGATGCGCAGCATCGCCAGGCGCAGGCGCGCGCGCGACAACGGGTCGACCGGCATCAGCGGCGGATGCGGGTAGCGCTCGTCGAGGTACTCGCTGACCACGCTGGCGGCATACAGCACCTGGTCGCGCTCGACCAGGGTCGGCACCGAATGGTAGGGATTGAGGTCGATCAGGTCGGGTGGCGGATTCTGCGGATCGACCGGGACCAGGTCGTAGGACACGCCCTTCGCGGCGAGGACCAGGCGCACGCGGTGGCAAAGCACGTCGTCAACGGAAGAAAACAGGGTCATTGCATTGCGCATACGTGGACTCGCAGCCATGGACGGCCTCTCCCGCGACCGGAATCCGCCGATCGCACGGCGCCGACTGCCCATCGCAGGCGGTCGCCACGGTCGTACCCCACCGCCGGGGAGCCGGACCGGCCGCAGCCCGCCCGTGCCGGACAGCCTGCCTTCGGCACCGCCTGCCGTTAGTGGACGTCCCTCCAGTACTCGCCCTTGAGCAGCCACGCGAGCAGCGTCAGGAACGACAGGAACACGATGACCCACACGCCGATGCCCTGGCGCTTGAGCGCCGCGGGCTCCGACGCGTACTCGAGGAACGCGGTGAGGTCACGGACGGTCTGGTCGAACTCGGCCGCGCTTTGCGTGCCCGGCGCCGCCACTTCCAGACGCTCGACCGGGGTGGTTCCTGTCTCGGCGTCGTGCTCGCCGAACACCGCGTGCTGGACGCCCTGCTGTTCCCACAGCGGGTTGGGCATCGAGGCGTTCGGGAACAGCGTGTTGTTCCAGCCCAGCGGCCGCGTCTCGTCGATGTAGAACGACTTGAGGTACGTGAAGATCCAGTCGCTGCCGCGCGAGCGCGCGGTCAGGCTGAGGTCGGGCGGCACCTGCCCGAACCACTTCACCGCCTGGTCGGCGGGCATCGCCGAGAGGATGTGATCGCCGTACTTCGCGTCGGTGAGGTTGAGGTTGGCCATCACCTCGTCCTGGGTCAGGCCGAGGTCGTCTGCCATGCGCGAGGTGCGCAGGAATCGCAGCGAGTGGCAGCCGGAGCAGTAGTTCATGAACACCTGCGCGCCGCGCTGCAGCGACGCCTTGTTCGACAGGTCCGTGCCCGAATGCAGCAGCGGCGCGCCGCCCTCGGCGGCGAGCGCGGAGCACGACAGCACCAGCCCGGCGGCGAACGTCGCGACGCGGGTCTTGAAGGTCTTATTCATGCATCGTCACCCGTTCCGGCACCGGCTTGGTCTTGTCGAATGCCGTCCACAGCGGCATGGTCAGGAAGAACAGGAAGTAGAACGCGGTCAGGAAGCGGCCGATGATGGTCTCGACCGGGTCCGTGCCCGGGCCGGCGCCGATCTTGCCCAGCCAGATGAAGCAGACCGCGAAGATGCCCAGCAGCACCTTCGACAGGAGGCCGCGGTAGCGGTACGACTTCACCTTGGCGCGGTCGAGCCATGGCACCAGGAACAGGATCGCGATCGCCCCGAACATCACCATCACGCCGCCGAGCTTGTTCGGCACCACGCGCAACATCGCGTAGTACGGCGTGTAGTACCACACCGGCTTGATGTGCGCGGGGGTGACCAGGCGGTTGGCCTCGACGAAGTTGTCGTGCTCGAGGAACCAGCCGCCGAACGCCGGCGCGAAGAACACGATGAAGGCGCCGATGATGAGGAAGAAGCAGACGTAGAACCCGTCCTTGACCGTGTAGTACGGGTGGAACGGGATGCCGTCGGCCGGCGCGTTCTTGGACCAGCGGTTGCCCTTCGGGCCCTTCTTGATCTCGACGCCGTCCGGGTTGTTCGACCCCACCTCGTGCAGCGCGCCCAGGTGCAGCACCACCAGCAGCAGCAGCACCAGCGGCAGCGCGATCACGTGCAGCGCGAAGAAGCGGTTGAGGGTGGCGTCGCCGGGCAGGTAGTCGCCCATGATCCATTCGGTCAGGCCGTTGCCGATCACCGGGATCGCGCCGAACAGCGAGATGATCACCTTCGCGCCCCAGAACGACATCTGGCCCCACGGCAGCACGTAGCCCAGGAAGGCTTCGGCCATCAGCACCAGGTAGATCAGCATGCCGAGGATCCACACCAGTTCGCGCGGCTTCTGGTACGAGCCGTACATCAGGCCGCGGAACATGTGGATGTAGACGACGATGAAGAACAGCGAGGCGCCGGTGCTGTGCATGTAGCGGATCAGCCAGCCCCACTCCACGTCGCGCATGATGTATTCGACCGAGGCGAAGGCTTCCGCCGCGCTCGGCTTGTAGTGCATCGTCAGGAAGATGCCGGTGACGATCTGGTTGACCAGCACCACGATCGACAGGACGCCGAAGATGTACCAGATGTTGAAGTTCTTCGGAGCGTAGTACTCCGTCATGTGCTTGCGGTAGAAGGGCATGAAGCCCGGCGCGCGCGCGGTGAACCAGTCCCAGACGTTGTTGGCGGTGCGTTCGATCACGTTGGCCATGTCACGCAGCTCCCGGGTCGACGCCGACCACGATCGTGTTGTCGTCGGCGTAGTAGTGCGGCGGCACCACCAGGTTGGACGGCGCGGGCACGCCCTGGAACACGCGGCCGGCCATGTCGAAGCGCGACTTGTGGCAGGGGCAGAAGTAGCCGCCCTTCCAGTTCGGGTCGAACGGCTCGGGCCGGATCTCGGCCACCATCTCCGGCGAGCAGCCCAGGTGGGTGCACAGGCCGACCAGCACCGAGACCTCTGGCTTGAAAGAACGCAGCTCCGGGCTGTCCTTCTGGATGTAGGCCGGCTGCTGGTCCGCGTTCTCGGACATCGGGTCGCGCAGCTCGGGGTCGAGTGTGGGCAGCGCCTCGAGGATGGCCTTGGAGCGCTTGACGATCCAGATCGGCTGGCCGCGCCATTCCACGATCAGGCGCTGGCCTTCCTGCAGGGCGGTGATGTCGACCGTGACCGGCGCGCCGGCCAGCTGGGCCCGCGCGCTGGGATTCCAGGACTTGATGAAAGGCACCGCCGCGATGCCCGCGCCGACGGCGCCCACGGCCACGGTCGTGGCCGTCAGGAACCGGCGTCGGCCGAGGTGGTCGGGCTCCCCGCCCTGGGCGGGATCGATTACCGCTTCGTTGGCCATCCGGCTCTCCGCGACGCTTTCGGTAGCTGTTGATGTGGCTGCCGCGGACCGCCCCCAAATCCACGGAAGCGGCCGCTCAAAGACGTCGAAGTGTAACGGAACGCTGAATCCGGCGACAACGCCTGCCGTGCAGCGGCGTTGGTTTCCCGAACGGGATCAGGCGCTTGCGCGCTCAGTTCGCGGCGAGGTGGCCGCGGTAGCGCTCGGCCAGCTGGCCCACGCGGACCACGTAGCGCTGGGTCTCGCTGTACGGCGGCACGCCCTTGTGGCGATCCACCGCGCCCTCGCCGGCGTTGTAGCCGGCCGCGGCCAGGGTCAGGTCGTTGTTGTAGCGCTTGAGCAGCCAGGCGAGGTACTCGACGCCGCCGCGGATGTTCTGCCCGGGGTCGAAGGCGTTGGCCACGCCAAAACGCTGGGCCGTGGCCGGCATGAGCTGCATCAGGCCCTGGGCGCCGGCCCGGGACAGGGCGTTGGGGTTGTAGGCGGACTCGGCATGCATGATCGCGCGCACGATCGCCTCCTCCACCCCGAACTCGCGTGCCGCGGCCTTGATCTCGGCGGCGTAGGCCGCGGCGTTCAGGCGCACGTTGCCGAAGTTCACGCCCGGCAGCGGCGCGCAGGCGTAGCAGGTCTCGAAGAAGCTGTACTGGATCGTCCGCACCGCGCCCGCATCGGCGCCGCGCGGGCGCTGGCTGGTGTAATGGCGCACGCCGTCCTTGACGTAGGAATAGACCTGTCCCTGCTGCAGACGGCGCGACGACTGCGCGGGCACCGCCGAGGCGACCGCCACCGGGGTCGCTGTGGCCGGCGCAGCCGCGGCCGGGGTCGCCGTCGAACCGGCGCCGCCCATGAAGGTGGCCGGCGGGTTGTTGTGGATCGCGTGTTTGTGGGGCGTGGCCGGCGCCCCGGCGACCGGGTTGGCCGGCGACGCACTGCCGGCGGCCGGCAGCCACGCCGCGGGCTTGCTGCTGGTGCGGCTGGCGCTGCTGCGGTAGTTGCTCACCGCGACGCATTTCGCGCCCGGGACCCGCTTGCTGACGTAGCTGCGGGAGCCGTCGTCGCCATCGCAGCGGTAGATGGTGCCCGCCCACGCGGGCGCCGCCGACGCCAACAGCGCCAGCCCCAGGATCACGACCAGCTCCCGGCCCCCTTTCATGCGCGCAGTGTCCAACGTTCCTGCCTGTCTGCCAAGTGCTTGATTGTCAAACGGAGACCGGGTCCGGGTCCGGACGCGTGAACGGCCGCACCCTTACACTAGCTGACCCACGCCCCAGCCATCCGGCCCGGACTCACCGCCGCGCCCCCGGAGACGCCATGACCGAACAAGCATCCGGCGACCGCAGGTCGTCGACCGACGCCCCTCTCACGCAAAGCGGGAGAGGGGGAGACCGTTCGCCAGGCGGACGGTGGGGTGAGGGCCGCCTGCCGATCCTCGCCGACGCCGCGCCCGCGCCGGCCGACCCGCCCCGCCCGGCCCCGTCGCCGACCGGCGCCTCCCGGCCCGCCCAGGCCGCGCGCGGCAAGCTCTTCATCCAGACCCACGGCTGCCAGATGAACGAGTACGACTCGGCCAAGATGGCCGACGTGCTGGCCGCCAGCGACGGGCTGGAGCTGACCACCAACGTCGAGGAGGCCGACGTGGTGCTGGTCAACACCTGCTCGATCCGCGAGAAGGCGCAGGAGAAGGTGTTCAGCCAGCTCGGCCGCTGGAAGGCCCTCAAGAAGGACGGCCGCGACGTGATCATCGGCGTCGGTGGCTGCGTGGCGTCGCAGGAAGGCGAGGCCATCGTCAAGCGTGCGCCCTATGTGGATCTCGTGTTCGGCCCGCAGACCCTGCACCGCCTGCCGGAGCTGATCCGCGCCCGCCGCGAACAGAAGCGGCCGCAGGTCGACATCAGCTTCCCCGAGATCGAGAAGTTCGACCGCCTGCCCGAGCCGCGCGCCGAAGGCCCGAGCGCCTTCGTCTCGATCATGGAAGGCTGCAGCAAGTACTGCAGCTTCTGCGTGGTGCCCTACACGCGCGGCACCGAGATCAGCCGCCCGTTCGAGGACGTGCTGGTCGAAGCCGTCCAGCTCGCCGGCCAAGGCGTGCGCGAGATCAACCTGCTGGGCCAGAACGTCAACGCCTATCGCGGCGCGATGGAGGACAGCGAGGAACTCGCCGACCTCGGCCTGCTGATCCGCACCCTGGCCGAGATCGACGGCATCGACCGTATCCGCTTCACCACCTCGCATCCGCTCGAGTTCAGCGACTCGCTGGTCGATGCCTACCGCGACGTGCCGCAGCTCGCCAACTACCTGCACCTGCCGGTGCAGGCCGGCAGCGACCGCATCCTCTCGGCGATGAAGCGCGGCTACACCGCGATCGAGTTCAAGCAGAAGATCCGCAAGCTGCGTGCCGTGCGTCCGGACATCTCGATCAGTTCGGATTTCATCGTCGGCTTCCCCGGCGAGACCGACGCCGATTTCGAGAAGACCATGCAGCTGATCGAGGACGTCGGCTTCGACCAGTCGTTTTCCTTCATCTACTCGCGCCGCCCGGGCACGCCCGCGGCCGACCTGCCGGACGACGTGAGCGACGAGGTCAAACACACGCGCCTCTCGCGCCTGCAGGCGACGATCAACGCCAATGCCGCGAAGATCTCGCAGGCAATGGTCGGCAGCGTGCAGCGCGTGCTGGTGGAAGGCCCGTCGCGCAAGGACCCGAACGAACTGACCGGCAAGACCGAGAACATGCGCTCGGTGAACTTCCCGGCGCCAGCGCGGCTGATCGGCCAGTTCGTGGATGTCGTCATCACCGAGGCAATGAGCAACTCGCTGCGCGGGCGCGTGGTCGGCAGCGACGCCGCCTGACGCGCGGCACGGCCGCGGGCGCCCGGCTCAGGGCGGGGCGATCCGCCACAGGGTGCGACCCTGCGCACCCTCCAGCACCCACCATCGGCCATCGTCCGAGACGGCGACCGCGCGATCGACGCCCGCGCCCGCCTGCAGCTGCACGCCGGCCATGCGTTGCGCCAGTGCTCCGGCGGGTTCGTGGACGCGGCGCAAGCTGGCGCGGCCCAGCGGCGCGCCCGGGTCGGCCTCGGCATCATTCACGCCAGCGGGGACCGGATCCAGCCGCGCCTCGACCACCGCGCAGTCCGGCCCGAGCCACACCTGCCGGCGCAGCATGCCAACGCCGTCGGAGTGCGTGTAGCCGGCCACCACCGCGCCCTGCGCATCGATCGCGAGCAAGCGGTCGGCCTCCACCGCGTCGGCGCTGCACGCGCGTGCGCCATCGCGCCACAGCTGCGGCGTGCCGGCCACGATCCACAGCGCCGCGTCGGGCGCGAATCCGAGATCGGACACCCAGGCGCCCACCGGCATGCGCCTCGCGTCGGTCCCATCGCCGAGGCGGGCGATGCGAACCTCCTCGCCCGCGGCCCAGGCCAGCTGCGGTTGCGCCGGATCGAAGGCCACGGCGCCGGCGCCCGGCAGCGGATGGGGATCGATCAGGGCGAGCCGCGGCGGCGGCGCGCCCGCGTCGGTCGGCAGTGACACGGGCTGCGCGCGCGCGGCGTCGCCGGCCGTCCCGGCGTCGCGCGCGATGCCGCACGCGCCGAGCGCACACAGGCCGACGACGGCAAGCGCGAATCGCGCGAAGCGGGGACGCGGCGGCGTCGCTGCCGAAGCAGCAGGGCCGGCGCGACG
>Ga0209794_1000486_pt1 | contig 57502 bp, 44 predicted proteins | sample EBPBio232013_DNA_FD_185869 | JGI IMG/M metagenome (GOLD analysis project Ga0209794, IMG submission 185869) | Wastewater treatment Type I Accumulibacter community from EBPR Bioreactor in Madison, WI, USA - Reactor 1_5/23/2013_ DNA (SPAdes)... | ecosystem: Engineered > Bioreactor > EBPR >...
CCAGCGCGAACCTGCTGATGCGGGCCCGTGCCGTCGCCCTGGCCGGGTGATGACAGGGCGGTAGCCTGCCCGAAAACGGCCACAACGGCCCGAAAGAGCAGATCAGAGGGGCCACCAGCAGCCTCATTGGCACCGGATCCGCCAACCCCGGCGCCGCACCCACGAATTGGCCGATAGATCAGCGCTTCCCTAGGGAGTCGACCAGCGCCCCCGCGGGGGGACCGGTCTTCGAGTACAAGGTCGTCATCGACTGTTCCGCGAACACCGTTGACGGCCCTGACGAGACCTTCTCCTGCCAATCCGCCATCGCCGCTTGCGAACGCTCGGGAGAAGGCCCAGGGCCACGCGCCACCATCTACACCCGCCCACCCGGGACGGACCGCTGGACCCCCTCCGGCACCACCTGCCACCCCACCGACTACCCCGCCGCGCCGGCCCCCGGCGTACTGACCCTCGCCGACATCCAACGGGCCTTCCACGAAACGCCCTTCGCCACCCCGATCGGAACGATCCAACCCCCCGGCGGGACCACCCTGGTCAACCTCCCCACCTACTTCGCCCTGACCTGGCCCGACACCGGCTACCGTCCCGGCCAGACCCGCACCCTGACCCTCCTCGGCCGCCGAGTGGACCTGCACCTCAAACTCGTCCACCACACCTACGACTTCGCCGACGGCACCCACCAGGGCCCCACCACCAGCCCCGGCGGCCCCTACCCCACCGGCGACATCACCCACACCTACCGCCACCCCACCACCCTGACCCCCACCGCCGACACCACCCTCACCGCCGACTTCCGCATCGACACCGGCCCCTGGCAACCGCTACCCGGCACCTCGGTCCAGACCACCGCCTTCCCCACCCTGAGCATCCGCACCGCCACCAACCGCCTCCACCCCGACCCGAGCTGAACACCACGAGGAGTGACCGGCCGGCCAGCGCGACGCCGGCCCACCGTGGTCTTCCCCACCATCGCCCCCAGCCGCTCGGCACGCCTGCGCTGGTAGGTTCGAGCCATCCAGTGTTCCCTCATCCGAAGGGCGGAGATCCGTGAGCAAGTCCCCCGTCAAGGTCGCCGTGACCGGCGCTGCCGGCCAGATCGGCTACAGCCTCCTGTTCCGCATCGCGAGCGGCGCGCTGCTCGGGGCCGACCAGCCCATCGAGCTCCGCCTGCTGGAAATCACGCCGGCCCTCAAGGCGCTCGAGGGCACCGTCATGGAGCTGAACGACTGCGCCTTCCCGACGCTCGCCGGCGTCGAGATCGGCGACGACCCCAACGTCATCTTCGACGGCGCGAACCTCGCCCTCCTCGTCGGCGCCCGCCCGCGGACCAAGGGCATGGAGCGCGGCGACCTGCTCTCGGCCAATGGCGCCATCTTCACCGGCCAGGGCAAGGCCCTGAACGACCACGCCGCCTCGGACATCCGCATCGGCGTGACCGGCAACCCGGCCAACACCAACGCGCTCATCGCGATGAACAACGCCCCGGACATCCCCAAGGAGCGGTTCTCCGCGCTGACCCGCCTCGACCACAACCGGGCGATCAGCCAGCTGAGCGCCAAGCTCGGCGTACCGGTGACCGAGATCACCAAGATGACGATCTGGGGCAACCACTCCGCGACGCAATACCCGGACCTGTTCCACGCCGAGGTGGGCGGCAAGAACGCCTATGCGGCCGTCGGCGACCAGGACTGGTATGCCAACGACTTCATCCCGACCGTGGCCAAGCGCGGCGCGGCCATCATCGAGGCGCGCGGCGCGTCCTCGGCGGCCTCCGCGGCCAGCGCCACGATCGACGCGGCGCGCGACTGGCTGCTCGGCTCCCCCAAGGGCGACTGGCTGTCGATGGCGGTCGTCTCCGACGGCTCGTACGGCGTGCCCGAGGGCATCATCAGCTCCTTCCCGGTAACCACGAAGAACGGTGACTGGGAGATCGTCCAGGGCCTGGAGATCGACCCGTTCAGCCGCGAGAAGATCGACGCGTCCGTCGCCGAGTTGGTCGAGGAGCGCGACGCGGTGCGCGAGCTGGGCCTGATCAGCTAGGTCCGGACCGGGCTCGACCCGGCAGTCGGCGAGGGCCGCCATCCGCACCACCGGATGGCGGCCCTCACCATCCCCGCCCGCTCGCCGCCACGCCCACCCGCTCGCCGCCACGCCAGCCCGCTCGCCTCGCGGCGGCAACTCGCCGAGTCGTCGGCCGGGTCAGGGGCTGCCGGTCCAGTTCACCAGGACGAACGCGACCACGACGGCCACCGCCAGGCCGACCAACGCCACCAGATCCAGGACCTTGGTACGCACCACAAGGCCCCCCGATCGGTCCTCCGGCAGCACCAGCCGCAGCACCGCCGCCAGCGCGAAGCCGGCGCCCATGACGATGCCGCCGATCAAGGCCCGGTCCCCGGCCACCACGATCAGGAACCCCACCGTCAGCACCACCGCCGGCGCCCACCAGACGCCGAGGACGTGCCGTCGGTCCTGGCTCATGGTTCCCCCTGAACGTGCTGGTCGGCTCGGGGCTGTGGCTGAGGCGGTGGGTCTGCGGCGGCGAGGGCTGCGGCGGGTGGGTAGATCGCGGGTCGGACGGGTTGGCTCAGGCGGTACGGCGTACGACGTACCGCATGCCGGACACCCGAGCCGGCGGGACGCCCGTCAGCCGGTCCGAACCGGCCGCTCCGCCAGACGTACCGCATTGGTCAGCAGCATCCCCCGCGTCATCGGCCCGACCCCACCCGGGTTGGGCGCGATCCAGCCGGCCACGTCCGCAACGGCCGGGTCCACGTCCCCGGCGATCGCGCCGTCGCGGCGGGACACCCCCACGTCCAGGACGGCGGCGCCGGGCTTGACCAGGTCCGGGGGGATGATCCCGGGCACCCCGGCCGCCGCCACCACGATGTCGGCTCGCCGCACGTGCGCCGCCAGATCTCGGGTGCCGGTGTGGCACAGCGTGACCGTCGCGTTCTCCGATTTTCGGGTCAGCAGCAGACCCAACGGCCGGCCCACCGTGAGCCCCCGGCCGACGACCACCACGTCGGCGCCGGCCAGGGGTACGTCGTAGCGGCGCAGCAACTCCACGATGCCGACCGGCGTGCACGGCAGCGGTGCGGACCGGCCCGAGACGAGGCAGCCCAGGTTGTAGGGATGCAGACCGTCGACGTCCTTGCCGGGGTCGACCCGGGACAGCAGCGCGAACTCGTCCAGCCCGGTCGGCTGTTGCACGATGAAACCGGTGCAGGCCGGGTCGGCGTTGAGTTCGTCGATCACCGCCTCGACCTCCGCCTGGGTGGCGGTGGCCGGCAGGTCGCGGCGGATGCTGGTGATCCCGATGTCCGCGCAGTCGGCATGCTTGGCCCCGACGTACCAGGCGCTGGCCGGGTCGTCCCCCACCAGGACGGTGCCCAGTCCGGGCACGATCCCCCGCTCGGCGAGCATCGTCACGCGAAGACGCAACTCGTCCTTGAGGGTGGCCAGGGTGGCTTTGCCGTCCAGGATCCGCGCCGTCATACCCCGATCCTGCCACCCCCGACCGGTCACACAGCAACGGCCGCGCGGGCCTCGGGCAGCGTGAAGGTGATGGTCGTGCCGCCCCACTGATTGCCGGCGGCGGTGATGGTTCCCCCGTGCCGCGTGACGATCGCGTGGCACAGCGCCAGCCCCATCCCGACGCCGCCGCGGCCGGAGGCCTGGTCGCGGGCGCTGCGCGAGAACGGTTCGAAGACGCGGTCGCGCTCGGCGGGCGCGATCCCCAGGCCGCGGTCCACGACGTCCACCCGGATCCACCCGGGGACGGCGTCGGCGCGACCCGTGATGTGGATCCGCGCGGGCTGGTCCGCGCGACGATATTTGACGCTGTTCGCCACGAGATTGGAGAGCAGCTGGCGCACCAGCGCCGGATCGGCATGCACCGTCTGCGGGGCGTCGATGCTCAGGCGCACGGCGTCCCCCTCGGCGGCGTACAGCCGAGCCACGTCCGCGGCCAGCGTGCCCAGCTCGAGGGTCGCGGGTCGCAGGGTGCCCTCCCTGGTGACCGTGTACGCCAGGTAGTCGTCGATGAGATCCCGCATCCGCAGCCCGACCTCACGAGCCTCGTGCAGGGCCGCCCGGCCACCTTCGACGTCGAACTCGGCCTCCACGTCGGCGAGATCCATCCAGAGCGCCAGCGACGCCAGGGGGTTCTTCAGGTCGTGCGCCACGGCACCCGCAAAGGTCTCCAACTGGGAGTGTCGGTCGTGTTCGGCCGAGACGTCCGAGATCACCACGATCGTCAGGGGCGGCTGGCGCCGACCCAGGGGGTGGGCGCTGACCGAATAGACGCGCTGTCGGCCCTGCGTGGTCGGCGATCGCAGCACCACCGGCACCGCGCCCGCACCGGGCTCCATCAGCAGGTCGCGCAGTCTCTCCCGACTCAGCAGGGCGCCGGTCGCATCGCGCAGCCCGTCGGGTGCGGCCCATACGGTGCCGACCCGCGCCTTGCCGGAGCCCAGGAACCGGCGCGCGGCCGGATTCGACATGACGATGCGGCCGCCCGGGTCGACCAGCAACACCCCATCGTCGATGGTCTCGATCACGGTGTTGAGCAGCCCGTTCTGCGCCGCCTCCGCCTCCGCGCCGGCGAGATTCCCCATCGCCACCCGCGCGGTGTTCTCGCGCAGAACGACGATGACATAGGCCATCACGATCGAGATCGCCAGCAGAAACTCCATGACCAGCTGCGCGGGCAGGCGGGTGGCCGCCCCGAACTGCGCCAGGGACGACCGGGAGATGATGGCCGGGGCGATGGGGATGGCGATCGCCGCCACCCCCAAGCCGCGCGGCGTCAGCGTCAACCCGGCCCAGACGGCCGGGACGAACACGACCCAGGCGATCGGGTATTGGGGATAGACATAGGGAATCGTCAGGCATCCGACGCTGAGCGGGACCAGCAGCGGGAGCAGCGGGGTGACCCGCGCGGCGGCGTGCTGCGGCCGAGGCGGATGCCACAACGACACGATGGCCAGCACGGCGAAGATGCAGCCGACCTGATATCGCACGAACCAGGCCATGTCGAGCGGCCACGACCCCGTTCCGCCGAGACCGGCGGCCGGGACGCCACCCAACGCGATCGAGGCCGCTCCGGCCAGGCCCGTCGTCGACGCGAGCAAGGGAACGTCGCTGAGCCGGTGCGGGAACCACGAGCCCGACCCCAGCACCCGATAGGCGGCCAACCCCGCGGTCACCGCCGCGGTCGTGGCCGCCCCCAGACGCAGTCCGGTCAGCGCGTCCAGACCAGGCACCAGCGCCGCGACCACGGCCGGAGTCACCACCAGCACGCCCAGGCAGGCGACAAAACGGCGCCACCCCGTGCCTCGGCTCGCAGCCCGGCCCGCACCCCGGCCCGCACCCCGGCCCGGCCAGGCGAACATGAGCGCTCCGGCGCCGAGCGCCGGCCAGGACCAGGACTCGGCCAGCCGGTCCGCCGGGTGATAGGACGCCAGCCCGAGCGCACAGAGGACGACGTACATCAGCAGATGCGCCGCGATCATCACCGTGCCGCGATCTCGCGTCATGGCTGGGCCGCGACGCCTCGTCGCGGCTGGGCCGCTAAACCGCGTCATGGCTGAGCCGCCTCGACCGTGGGCATGGTGAACCGGAACGTCGCGCCGCCCCAGTCGTTGTTCTCCGCCCAGATTCGACCGCCGTGCCGGGTCACGATCGAGTGGCACAGGGCCAACCCGAGCCCGATCCCGGCGACCGATCCGGCGTCCCTGGTGCCGCGACTGAACTCGGCGAAGATGCGCTCCTCGTCGCCGGGTTCCAGGCCCCGCCCGGCGTCGGCCACCTGCACCTGCGCCCACCCCGGCGCGTCGTCGACGCTGCGGATCCGCAGGTAGGCGGCCTCGCCGTCGCGGGCGTACTTGACCCCGTTGCCGATGATGTTGGCCATCAGCTGCCGGGTCAGGGCGGCGTCGGCGTGCAGCACGTGCGGGACGTCCACCTCGAAGGAGGTGGCCGATTGTTCCCCGTCTCCGGCGTACACGTCGACGATCTCCGCGACCACCAGGGCGAGCGGCACCTCGGTGAGGGTGAGCACGCCCCCGCGGGTGACGGCGTAGGCGAGGTAGTCGTCGATGAGCGCCTGCATCCGAAAGACCGCTTCCCGAGCGCGCTCCAGCATGTCCTGCCCGCTCGCCGCCGCACCGGTCTCGAACTCGTCGTCGGCGGCCTCCATCCACGCGACCATCGCGGTCAGCGGCCCCTTCAGGTCGTGCGCGACCGTGCCGGCGAAGGTCTCGAGTTCCTGTTGCCGCTGATGGGCGGCGGTGATGTCGCGGAACAGGATCAGGCTCAGCCGATCGGCCCCGATGGTCAGCATCTGACTGGTCAGGCTCACCCGGCGGGTCGCGGTGCTCGGTGAGTCGACGACGACCTCGCCGCGGAAGCGCTGCTGGGGCCGGGGTTTGAGGACAGCTTCCCAGGACGGTGTGTCCAACACCCGCATCACGTCGGCGGCCTGCAGGTGAGCCGACCGGGCCCACTGGGACGACACCCGGTCGGGGATCGCCGTGCCCACCAGCCGTTCGGCGGCGTCGTTGGAGATGGTGACCCGGCCCTCGGGATCGGCGAGCAGCAACCCATGACTAATCGACTGGATCACCCCGTCGAGGAGCTCGTGCCGGGCCCGCTCGGTCCGGGCCCGGTCCGCGGCCTCGACGCGCAGGCACATCAGGTTTTCCCGGAAGACGGCGATCGTCAGCGCGATGTTGCTGAGGAAGCCGTGCATGCAGTCGGCGAGGATCTCCGGGCTGATGGTGGCGTCCTGGATCGGGCCGGGGAACCGCTGATAGGGCAGCATCACGAAGATCATCACCAGGGCGAACCCGGCGAGCGCGGCGGCGCGCACCGGGAAGAGGAGTCCGGCCAGGGCGGCGGGGACGATGAAGAGCCAGGCCAGCGGGAGCTCGGGCAGCAGCCGAGGCACCGTGACGGCCCCCGAGGCGACGACCAGGAACACGGGGATGAACCACCACCGGGTGCGGCTCCCCGCGGGGCGCCACGTCGAGCGGAAGAAGAACGGGATCACGACGTTGGCCGTGACCGCCAGGGCGCTGAACTGGCGGGCCAGCCCCCACAGGTCGGTGTGCAGGTCCCCGGATCCCCCCAGCCCCGTCGCCGGATAGGCACCCAGGGCCATGCCGACCATCGGGGCGGGCAGGATCACGAGCATGAGCCGGAACGCCTCCTCGGCGTTGCGGGGGATGAACGACCCGGCGGGCCGGCCGCGCTGGCTCAGGACGACGTAGCACAGCCCCGCGGCCGCATTGCCTGGGATCCGCAGGATCAACCAGTCCAGTCCCGCACCCGCCACCGAGCCTCCGACGAGGAAGCCCGCCGCGGCACCCACGCCATAGCAGAGCAGTCCTCGCCAGCGCCGGCCCGGGCCTTGCGCCCAGCCGAGCGCGGCCGCGACGAGAAAGATCCCGTCGACCCCCCAGCAGTCGGACAGTCCCTCGTTGCTCGGGTCGATGAGCAGGACGCCGGCCCAGCCGAAGAGCGCCGCGCCGACCGTCACCACGGCCATCGCCAGGCGAGGGGGCAAGGAGGGTACGGCGAGGCGCGCAGCGCTGGTCGCTGCCGCTGCTGATGGCCACGCCACGGCAGACCTCCCCCCCCCTGGACGTTCAGTCTGCTCATCGGCCGGGCCGGGCCCGACCTGTGCGCTCGCCCCCGGCCGCCCCGGCCGGGTTCAGGCGCGCCGGGACGCCAGGCCGGCGCCCATCGCCGCGACCAGGGTCACCAGCACCCCGAGCACCGTGGTCGTCGTGACGGAGGGACGGGTGAGCGGGTTGGCCAGGTCCAGCACCAGCGCCCCGCCGAGTTGACCGGCGACGCCCAGCAACATGACCAGGAGCACCCCCACCCGGCGTACCGCCACGGCGTTGATCCCGACGTACACCAACCCGAGCACGCCCCCGGTCCAGGCCCACCAGGGGGCGTCGTACGCATGCGGCAGCACCGCCTGCCCGGCGAGCGCGCGGACCAGCCAGGCCAGCACCACCACGCACAGCCCCCAGGTGAAGTTGATCCACGTCGTGACCAGCGGATTCCCTCCCACGACGTTGACCCGGCCGTTGGTCGCCGTCTGCACCGCGAGCAGCGTCCCGACGCCGAGGGCGGCCAGCGCCGGCAGGATCAGGTGGCTGCCATCGGCGCCGACCCGGGGCCCGACGGCGATCAGGACGCCGACCAGCGTGAGGGCGGCCGCGGCGACCCGGGCGCGGCTGACCGGCTTCGCCCCGCCCGGCGAGATCCCCGAGCGGTCCACGCCCAGGGCGCTGCCGGTCTGCCCGGCGACCAGGCAGACCAGCACCAGCGCCACCCCGGCCAGCGGCACGGCGTAGCCCTGCATGGTCACCAGCAGGCCTCCCGCCAGTCCGCCGAGGAACATCCAGCCGGGCAGGACGCGGGTCCGGTACGCCGTGCGCAGCACACCCAGCACCCGACGGGGCCCGCGCCAGGCGAAGGCGGGCAGCAGCACCAGCCATCCGGAGCCGATGCTCCAGATCCCGGTCAGGACGGGGTCGCCCAGCACCGGGGCGAGCGAACCGTTGGCGCGCGACTGGGCGGCCATGAGCACCCCGCCGACGAAGACGGCAACGGCCGCGAGCAGCGTCGGGCGGCGGATCACCTCAGTGCGCGAAGTGCCGGGTGCCGGTGAAGTAGAGGGTCACCCCTCGGGCGCGGCACAGCTCGATGGTCTCGTCGTCGCGGATCGAGCCGCCGGGCGTCACAATCGCGCGCACTCCGGCGTCGATCAGGATCTGCGGCCCGTCGCTGAACGGGAAGAACGCATCGGAGCTGGCCACGGCCCCGGTGGCGCGCTCGGCACCGGCCCGGGCGACCGCGAGCTTGCACGAGTCGACCCGGTTGACCTGGCCCATCCCGACGCCCACCGAGGCGCCGTCGCGGGCCAGCAGGATCGCGTTCGACTTGGTGGCCCGCACGGCCCGCCAGGCGAACTGCAGGTCGCGCGCGGTGGCCGCATCGGCGGCCTCCCCCGCCACCAGCGTCCACGAGGCGAAGTCGTCGCCGTGCCCGGCGGTCGGTTTGTCGTCGGGCATCGCCGGGACGACCGCATCGAGGGTGTCCCGCCGCTGCATCAGCAGCCCGCCCGCGATGGAGCGGGTCTCCACGCCGCCGCGGGTGGGTGGGTCGCACACGAGCAGCCGGATGTTCTTCTTCGCCGAGAGGATCTCCAGGGCGGCGGGCTCGTACGCCGGCGCCACGACCACCTCCGTGAAGATGTCCTTGACCGTCTCGGCCATCGCCGCGGTGACCTCGCGGTTGGTCGCGATGACGCCGCCGAAGGCCGACAGCGGGTCGCACTCGTGCGCCTTGCGGTGCGCGTCGGCGATGCCCTCCCCCGGGCCGGCGACGGCGATCCCGCACGGGTTGGCGTGCTTGATGATCGCGCAGGTCGGCTGGTCGCCGTGGTCGTATGCCGCCCGCACGGCCGCGTCGGCGTCCAGGTAGTTGTTGTAGCTCATCTCCTTGCCGTGCAGCTGGCGCGCCTGGCCCAGGCCGGGGGCGCCGTTGGCGCTGGCGTAGAGGGCGGCCGCCTGGTGCGGGTTCTCGCCGTAGCGCAGCGGGCGCAGCTTCGTGTACGAGCCGCCGACCCAGGCCGGGAACCCGTCCCCGCCGGAGGTGTCGGTCAGGACGCTGCCCATCCAGGAGGCGACCGCGACGTCGTACGCCGCGGTGTGCGCGAACGCCGCCGCCGCGAGGGCCTGCCGCTGGGCCATGGTGAACCCGCCGGCGTCCAGGGCGGCCACGGCGTCGGCGTACTGGCTCGGCGCGGTCAGCACCGCGACGCTCGGGTGGTTTTTCGCGGCGGCCCGCACCATCGACGGGCCGCCGATGTCGATCTGCTCGACGCACTCGTCGGGGCCGGCGCCCGAGGCGACCGTCTCGGTGAAGGGGTACAGGTTCACCACGACCAGCTCGAACGCCGCGACGCCGAGGTCGGCGAGCTGGGCCAGGTGGTCCGGCTTGCGGGTGTCGGCCAGGATCCCGGCGTGAACGCGCGGGTGCAGGGTCTTGACCCGACCCTCCAGGCACTCCGGGAAGCCGGTCAGCTCCTCGACCTTGGTGACGGGAATGCCGAGACCGGTGATCGCGGCGGCCGACCCGCCGGTCGAGACGATCGCGACCCCAGCGAGGTCGAGGGCTCGGACCAGGGCATCGAGTCCGGTCTTGTCATACACGCTGATGAGCGCTCGGCGGATCGGACGGCGACCGTCAGTCATGGAAGACACTCCCGGGGGTTGCAGCTGGCCTGACCAGAGCCTATCCCGCCCGGGACGCCGGCCCGGGCGCTGTGTGCCCGAGCAGCACCCGGCGGCCGACGACCGCATAGCCCTCCCGCGCCATGCGACCCACGCACTCCACGAGCATCGACCGCTCGACCGTCTTGATCCGCTCGTGCAGGCTGTCCTCGGTGTCGTCATCGCGCACCTCGACGGCCCGCTGGGCGATGATCGGGCCGGTGTCCACCCCGGCGTCGACGAGATGGCAGGTGCAGCCGGTGACCCGGACGCCGTACGCCATCGCGTCCCGAACCCCATGCGCCCCCGGGAAGCTCGGCAGCAGCGCCGGGTGCGTGTTGACGACCCGACCGCCGAACCTCGCCAGAAAAACCGGACCCAGGATCTTCATGAATCCGGCGCCCACCACGAGCTCCGGGTCGTACGCCGCGACCTGCGCGGTCATCGCCGCGTCCCAGGCCGCGCGGTCGGGGTGGTCGCCGACCCGGCACACGAACGTCGCGACCCCGGCCCGCTGCGCCCTGGCCAGCCCCTCGATACCGTCCCGGTCTGCGCCGACGGCGACGACGCGGACGCCGTACGCCGGGTCGGCCGCCGCGTCCAGCAGCGCCTGCAGGTTGGTGCCCGACCCGGACACCAGGACGACGATCGGTACGCCGTGGGGTTCGCCATGCCGTACGCCGACAGGGGCGCCGAACTGGCCCGCGGGAAGGCTCACCCGGTCAACCTAGTGCCGCTTGGACGGATGCTCCGGCCGCGTCCGCCCCGGGCGGAGCACCCGGCCAATACCGTGGCCGTGGTCGTGGCCGTGGCCCTGACCGGAGGGCCGGGTCCCCGCGCGTCCCGACCGGCCGGGCGCATCGGGACCGGCACCGGCCGGCCCGGCGGCAGTGGCCTCCGGGTGGCCCAGCAGGGAGCCGCGCAGCCCCCGCACCCCCAGCGAGAGCGCCGCACCCAGCACCAACTCGCCGCCCAGCATGGCGCCGAGCAGCACCGCGGGTGCACCCACGGCGGAGAGCCGAGCCGAGCCGAGCGAGCCGCCCGCCATCGCGGCCAGCAGGGCGGTCAGGACCCCCGCCACCAAGGCCCCGGCGGCCGCGGCCAACGCGCGGTCCAGCGGGTCCGAGCCCACCCCGCGCCCGGCGCGCCGCTCCAGGTAGACCCCCGCCAGCACGGGGACGAGCAGGGCGATCCTGGTGACCGCGGGCAGCGGCCCCGGCTCCGGCAGCGCCCCCAGCAGCGGGATCAACGGCATGAGTCCGGGCTCGGCGGTGGTCAGGGTGATCGAGGAGTCGGCGCCGATCCCGAACCCGGGGCCGGCCATCCAGCTCACCCCCCAGACGGCGAGATTCGGCAGGTACAGCACCTGCACCCCGGTCAGCACGGCACCCCCGAGCAGGCCCGGGCTCAAGACGTCGTACAGGCCCGCGATGCGGTCGAAACGCACAACGACGACCAGAACCACCAGCAGCAGGCCGGCGAGCAGCAACCAGCCGACGGTGCGGGTGCCGGCCGCCCAGCCGGCCCGCGCCCACGGGGGCAGCCGGTCGGTGGGGTTGGCCTCCGGGGCCACCTGCCGCAGATCGGCCCGGAACTCCGTCTTCAGGCCCACGACGTAGCCGACCAGGGCGACGACGAAGACCGCCACCACCGTGCGGAAGGGCGCCGGGGCGACGTCGGCATTGCGGGCCAGCAGCGCGGCCAGCAGGCCGATCGCGGTGTAGGTCCCGACGAACACCCCGCCCTCGACGGCCACGTCCCGGCGCAGCCCCCAGGCCCAGGCCAACCGGGCCGGTGGGGTCCGGGCCAGCCCGGCCGCCAGGCGCGATGCGGACCAGCTGGCGGTGCCGACGGCCAGGGCGGTGAACAACAACGGCACCAGGGACAACGATCCGATCCGCACCGTGAGCGGCCCGCCGTGGCCCAGGCCCCAACCCGCGAGCCCCAGCTGCACGGCGTGCCAGCCGCCCACCGTGCTGCTCGGTCTGGCCAGCCAGACCAGGAACACCGGAAGCACGACGAAGACCACCGACAGGAAGGCCGATTCCCCCGCGGCGAGGGCAGCCCGCACCGACCCGGGGGCGTCGTCGAGAGCTCCCCCGATGGCGTGGGTGAGGCGAACGGATCGTCTGGCCATGACGCCCTTATCGTCTCCCGCCGCACCCCGCTGCCCAAACCCCCACGCCGGACCACGCGGCGGTGATCATGGGGGGATGGAGGCCCCCACCTGGCCGCTGCTGGCGGCGGCGGTGATCGCGAGCGGGTACGCCGCGGTCGCCGGACATGTGGTGCGCGCCTGGCTGGCCGCCGGTCGGCACCGACGCTACGCCGACGAATGGGCCCGCCCCGCGCCCACGTACCGGGCCCTGCCGGCCGGGTGCGCGGCGGTCGCCGCGATCCTGGTGATCCGCCTGGGCCCCGGCGGCGCCGTCCCCGCGGCGGCGTACGTCGGGCTGGTCCCGCTGTACGGCGCCCTGGCGGCCGTGGATCTCGATGTCCACCGGCTGCCGGATGTGTTGACCCTCCCGGCGTACCCGCTGGTCGGAGCGCTCCTTGCCGCCGCCTGGCTGGCCACCCCGGCGGGCGGGGGCGCCGCGCGCCGGGCCGCCCTCGCCGGCCTGGGCACGCTGGTCCTGTTCGGCGCCCTGCACCTGCTGTCGGGACGTCGCCTCGGCCTCGGCGACGTGAAACTGTCGGGGCCATTGGGGGCGTTGCTCGGCTGGCAGTCCCTCGATCACGTCCTGCTCGGCGTCTATGCGATGTTCCTGTGCGGCGGGGCGGCGGCGCTGTGGCTGCTGATCCGGCGCCGGGCCAGCCGCACGACGCGCCTGGCGTTCGGGCCGGCGATGGTCGCCGGAGCGGTGCTCGCGCTGGCCATCGGCGGCGCTGCGCCGGCCTGAGCCCGCGGCCGTCTCGCGATCTGGACGATTGGTTGAAATGTGGTCCGGATCGCAACCGAGCCGGGCGGCCAGGCGTATTCCTTCGAGAGATCCGCGCCGCGACCGCGGCTTAAGCAGTTGGGGGACCCTGGGTGAGCACGGTGGGCGTGCCGGGACGTGTGGCAATTTCCCCTCCCCGCGCCCGTTTCGGCCGTGGCCCGGCGCTGGGGCGAGCCGTTGGTCTGCCCGTTTCGCACGGCTCCCGCCGCGCTCCGCTGGCCCGCCCCGCGTCACTTCGGCCTAGGCTGACCTGGTCAGGGGTGACACCGCAGGACGTGCGCGCGGAGAGGGGGTCCGAGGGCTGCATGGACGTCGCCGAGTTCGACGAGCTCTACTCGGCGTATGCGCGTCGGCTCGTCGGACAGATGTACGCCGTGTGCGGCAACCTCGCCGAGGCCCAGGACGTCGTCCAAGAGGCGTTCACCCGCGCCTGGGAACGCCGCGACCAGCTCTCCCTGGTCGACTCCCCGGAGGCCTGGCTGCGGACCGTCGCCTATCGGCTGGCCGTGTCCCGGTGGCGCAAGGCCAAGAACGCGGCCGTGGCCTGGACCCGGCGCGGCGATTCGGACGCCGTCGTGTCGATCTCGCCCGACCATGTCCTGCTGGTGACCGCGCTGCGGGAACTCCCCGAGGCGCAGCGGCACACCATCGTTCTGCATCACCTGTGCGACCTGCCCGTCGAAGAGGTCGCCGCCCTCACCGGGGTGCCACCAGGCACGGTGAAGGCCCGCCTGTCCAGGGGCCGCGCCGCACTCGCCGCGGTCCTGTCCGACGCCAAGGAGTCCGGCCGTGGCTGACCTCGATGTCGATTCGCTGCTGCGCGATCTCGCCCGGGATGCGGGCCGCCGCTCGCGGCTCGCGGCTCCGACCGAGCTGCGCCGCTCTGCCGACCAGCGCCGCCTCGCCAAGGGGATCGGGGTGGGGGCCGGCTTGGTCATCCTCACGACGGGCACGTTCGGTCTGATGAATGGCGCCATGGGCAGCGCCATCGTCGCGGCCCAGTCGGATGCGGCCAGCGGCGCCACGGCGCCGCCGCGCACCTCGGACCGCGCGGCCCGGGTCTCCCCCAGCGACGTCGTCCTGCCGCCCGTGCCGACGTGGGCCCCCACGCCGCCGACGCTGCCCCTGCCGACGACGGCGACCGTGGCCGTCCCGGCGCCGGCGCCCCCGGCCGCCCCCCCGCGCACCGAGACCACCGGCCCGAGCCCGTCGAGCAGCACGCCGACGGCGACGGGCAGCACGCCGACGGCGACGGGCAGCACGCCGACGGCGACGGGCAGCACGCCGACGGCGACGGGCACACCCTCGACCGGCCCGAGCGCCCAGCCGACCCCGTCGGGGACGCCGAGCGGGTCTGGCACGACCGGCACCACCGGCGGCGGGACGCCGACGACGGGGAGCCCCGCGGCACCGACGAACTCGCCGACCGCTCCCATCCCGACCCCGTCGAGCACCGCACCGGCGCCAGCGGTTCTGGCGACATACCAGGTCAGCCTCTACAACGCGGTGGTCGGCGGCCGGATCGGCGAGCGCGTCGGCGACCCCGAGGCCTTCTCGAACCCCAGCGGAACGCTGCCCTATCCCCATCGACTCGCCACGATCGTGGTCGGCGGCGTCTCGGCACCGCCGGACAAGCCCGTCGCGGTCGCCGTCGGTGTCGATCGCGACGGTGGGGCCCATCTGACGTTCTTCACCGACGGCAAGGTCAGCGGCGATCAGCCCGTTGCCCTCCCGCTCGGCGATGCGGCTGGCCTGGTCGCCGTCGGCAACCCGACGACGCGCGAGCTGACCCTGCTCGTGTTTGGCGCCGGCGGCACCGTGAGTCGGGTGGTCATCGGCGAGGTGGGGCTCGGCCGGACCCCGACCCTCGGGGCGCCGGTCCCGGTGGCGAGCGGACTGTCCGGGACGACGGCGGCCACGCTGGCCGAACGCTCCGCGAACGGCTCGATCACGGCGTACGTCGTGGCGGGCGACACGCTGCGCCTGGTGACGGTGCCGGCGAGCGGGGCCGCCAGCGTCCTGACCGTCGTGCCCAACGGACTGGCCGGCACGACGATGCTGGGCCGGGTCAGCGCCGGCGGGGCGGGCGGGCGTGGCGTGGTGGCCTGGTCCACCGACGGCAGCGGCAGCCTGTATTACAGCGCCGATCCCGCGGGGGCCCTGGCCCTCATTGGTCCGGCGACGCCGCTGCCCCGCTGAGTCGCCGGGCGCGACGTTCGCCGCCCGAGGTCTGGCGGCAGACATCACCTGCCGATCTGACCAATGCCGGAATTGTCCATGATGTGAGACTTGCGCTGCCGCGCGCGGCCACCCGCCCCGATCGCGCCCGAGATCGTCACCACCCCCGCGGTCACCAGCGACGACACCCGGATTCGCCGCGCCCCGCGGCACCGGCGGAGGCCCCCGACACCGTGCGAGGAGTCGCCTCGGCGGCACAACGACCCGCCACTTCGCGACCTGGTCATTCGACCGATACACTCGACCATGTCGCACTGAGGAGCGCAGCGAAACTCGCTCGCATTACGGCGATTTCGCGCAGACTCGGGCGACGGACATCGGGCGAAGCCGCTGAGCACTCCACGGCAGCCGGCCCAGCTGGGGGCCGTCCGTCGACCGCGCCTCACACCGCTGCGACCTGGGAACGACAGGGGGCGGGTCACACAATGCAGGCACCGGCAGTTTCGAGGATTCACCGCGTCGCCATCGTGAGTGCGGTGAATCCCTATCCCGTTGCCTCGGGCAAGGACGTCGTCCTGTCCGGGATCGTCGACTACTGGGCTGACCAGCTGGGACCAGACGCGGTGCACTACGTGTTGATCCGCCCGGAGCACGAGCCGGCCCCGGCGCTCTTCCCGGTGCACCTGACGCGGCTGCCGGCGGTCTCGACGCGGCACAAGCTGACCTCGATCGTGAGCCGGGCAGTTCCGGGACGGTCCAGCCTGCAGGAGGCGATGCTGTTCTCGGCACCCCTGGGACGGCGGCTCGCGCGGGTCATCGACAGCCTCGACGTCGATCTCGTCCTGTTCGACACCGTGCGACTGGGCCAATACATGGGCTTCCTGACCCCGCGCCCGGGACGCCAGCACGTGGTCTACCTCGACGATCTGTTCAGCCTGCGCTACACCGCGATGCTGCGCACCCTGGCCGAGCACGACGACGTCGAGGTCGACGCGCTCGGGCAGTTCCGGGCGTTCGTCCCCGGGGCCCTGCACAAGTTGGTCGGCGCCCGGTCGGCGCAGGCCGCATTGCTGCGCTGGGAGCGCCGGGCCATCGCCCGGGCGGAGCGGACCAGCGTTTCCCGATTCGACCAGGTCCTGCTCATCAACGCCCTGGAGGCGGCGCAGCTGACCGAGGAGACCGGGGCGGCGAACGTGCGCTGCCTGCCGCCGCTGCTGCCGCTCCAGGCCACATATCGGCCGCCGTATGAGGGCCGACCGGAGTTCGTCTTCCTCGGCCAGCTCTCGATCCCGCATAACGACGACGGCATCAACTGGTTCCTCAACTGCGCGATGGAGCCGCTGCTGGAGCTGCTGCCCGAGGCCCGCCTGCGCATTATCGGCCGCGACCCCCGCCCGGGGCTGGTCGCGAACGCCGGCCGGTTCGGGGAGCACGTCAGCCTGGAGGGCTACGTCGAGGACCTGGATCGGGCCCTGAGCCCGGCGGCGGCAATGCTCTCGCCGCTCCGCTTCGGTTCCGGGGTCAAGATCAAGCTGGTGGAGGCGCTGGCTCGCGCGTTGCCCTCCGTCACGACGACGATCGGCGCGCACGGCGTGGTCAGCGACGCCCGCTCGGGCGTGGTGGTCGAGGACGACATCACCGCCTATCCCCGGATCCTCGCGGCGCTGACGGACCCCACCCGCAATCGCGTCGTGTCCGCGCAGGCTCGACGCCACTTCGACGAGGTCTTCGCGCACGATGCCGTGCTGCGTGCCTACGACGAGATCTTCCACGCCCCGGCTGGGTCGCCGCGATCGGCCCGCCGACCGATGCACAGCGTCGCCTGACTCACGCCGTACAACTCACGCTGCCGTCGCGGCCCCAACCCGCGCCGCACCACTCTGCCGTCGCGGCCCCAACCTACGCCGCACCCTGTGACCGTCGCTGCCTGAGCCGCGCTGACCCCCGCTCGCCCGTCCGCTGGCCCGCGCCCTACGTCACCCCAGGGGCCGGCTGCGGCTGCCGACGCCGATCCCGGCTCGGCTCGAAAAGTCTTTTGTCATAACGGATTTATCGCCGTGCCCCGCTAAGAATCTCCGCGCGGGGGGTCGATCAGAGGGGAACCGGTTCCCCTTCCCCGGTCCCCTACCCCCCCTGATGGAGATCTTCACCATGCCCCTGACCTTCTCTCGGCGTGCCCTGATTCCGTGTGCCGGCCTCGCCGCATCGGCCATCCTCGGGAGCGCCATCGTGGCCGTACCCTCCTCCGCCGCCCAGGCCGCCGAGGGTTTCACCCGGCGCGTCTCGGTGGAACCCGCGGGCTTCACCGATGCCCAAGGCGTCGCGTGGGAGGCCCGCACCGGCTTCGACGGCGGCCGCTACTGGAACCCGGGTGCGTTCGACGTCGCCGGCACCACCAACGATCAGCTCTATCGCAGCGAGTTCTGGGGGATCACCGGCTGGCACACCGCCGTACCCTCGGCCGGTGACTACGACGTGACCCTGCACCTGCGCGAGGCCTGGTTCAGCAAGGCCGGCGACCGCGTCTTCGACGTGACCGCGGAGGGCCAACCCGCCGTGACCGGCGTCGACATCCTCAAGGCGGTCGGCGCGCGCACGGCGTACACCAAGACCTTCCGCGTGAAGGTCACCGATGGCCGGCTGGACCTGGGCTTCAAGGGCTCCGCCGACCTGCCGCAGGTGTCCGCGATCTCCGTGACCGCCGCCGGTACGGCGACCGCAGCCGCCGCGTCCGTGACCGCGACGCAGAGCGGCAGCTCCGCCACCCTCGCCTGGACCGCCGATGCGAGCCCCGCCAAGGGCTGGTACGTCGAGCGGGACGGCTCCGACTCCACCGGATACGGCGCCTGGGGCAGCACGGTCTCGGGTGCCTCGCGCAGCCAGACCTTCACCGCCATGGTGACCGGCCGCACTTACCACCTCTCGGTGACCAACCTGGACACCGGCCAGAAGCGCACGGTCGCCGTCACGATCGGCAGCAACCCCGCCACCCCGACCCCGACGGCCACGACGGCGCCGACCTCCCCGAGCCCGACCACGGCGCCGACCTCCCCAACGACCGCACCGACGACGGCACCGCCCACGACCACCACGACCCCGGCCGGGCTCACCGTGACGGCCAGCGCCGTCGGCGCCACCGCCACGCTCACGTGGACGTCCACCAGCACCCCAGGCAAGGGATGGACCGTGGGTCGCGACGGCACGGACTCGACCGGTTACGGGGCATGGAGCACGACTGTTGGCGGCGGCACCCGCAGCCAGACCTTCACCAGTCTTGCTCCCGGTCGCACCTACACCCTGACCGTCCGCAACGCCGACACCGGCGCCACGGCCTCGAAGACCGTGACGGTAGGCAGCACGGCGACGTTCACTCCGTCGCCGGTGCCGACGACCACGACGAGCCCGGCGCCGAGCCCGGTGCCGACGACGCCGAGCCCGGTGCCAACGACTCCGGCACCGACGCCCACCACGACCGCACCCGCACCCGGCGGGACCGGCAGTGCCACCGCGCGAATCTTCGGCACGCCCCGGTCGGGCAAGCCCTGGTTCTCCGGCGCCTGGCGCGCCGCACCCTTCACTCCGGCGTCGGTGGATGCCATCGGCGCCTGGCGTGGGTCTCCGATGGACGCGGTGACCACCTATTCCAACAAGGAGAACCCCGGCGCCATCGCCGACAGCCTGTGGAATATCAGCACCTTCAACGGGTTCGGCGGCATCCTGTCCTACAACCTGACCCTCGTGCCCGGCGACCGCTCGGTCAACCTGGCCGGCGTGGCCCGTGGTGATCTGGACTGGGTGTGGAAGCAGAACGCGCAACTGCTGCGCGCCAACGGTCGGGCCAACTCCCTGGTCAACATTGGTTGGGAGATGAACGGCGACTGGTGGGCCTGGAGCGCGACCAGCGCGACGGCGAGCCAATTCCGGGCCGCCTTCAACCGCGTGGCGGCGGTGATGAAGGCCGAGACGCCCGGCCTCAAGTTCGGCTTCATCCTGGCCTGCGGCCGCGGCATCAACGGCCAGTCGAACCGTCTCGACGCGATCACCCAGCTGTACCCCGGCGACCAGTACGTCGACGTCGTGGGCTGCAACACCTACGACTGGTGGGGCGACAAGGCTCGCAATGACGCCGAGTGGGCCCACCACATCCGCCCGAGCGGCGGCGTCGGCATCGCCGACATGGCGGACTTCGCACGGCAGCACGGCAAAGGCATGGCGATCCCGGAGTGGGGCCCGGCAGCCACCTCGGTGCAGGGCTCGGGCGATAACCCCTTCTTCATCCAGAAGATGTATGACTGGCTGATGGCCAACAAGGACGTGGTGGTTTTGGAGAACTACTTCATGGAGGCGGCTTCTAACGTCGCCAACTCGCTGGTGAACCCGACTCAGATGCCCCAGTCGGCCGCCCTCTACCAGAAGCTCTGGTAGCCAGGGCTGCACCGACCAAGGCAGCCACCGGCCACTCAGTAACCGGCCACAGCGCCATCGGCCCCGCATCGCACGGTGCGGGGCCGATGGCCTTCCATCCGCCCGTTCCGGCTCTGACGACACCCCAGGGCCACATCACCTGACACCGCATCATCCCGACCGCCGTCGGCGAATGCTGCCGTGTTTCGAACGAATTAGCGTGCCGAGAAATGACCGCAAGGTCGACGCCAAGAATTCTCGACGGGATTTGCCGCCTTCCCGCTGGGCGGGCGTGAAAGTGCGCTGAGCAGCACTCGGCCTATGACATACTGATCGGTGGGTCGGTGCGGTCCAGCGTCGGTCGACAGGCAACTGGGGGGAAGACAGTTGACAGCATCTAGCACGCGTCCGGTGGAGCACTCGCCGAGCCTGTGGCTCGACGCGCTGCGCCGATGGTGGCTCGTCCCGTTGACGGCGGCGCTGTTCGGAAGCGTGGCCGGCCTTCTCGCATCTGCCGGTGCGCTGCCGACCGCCACGGCCACCCTCGCCCTGCAAATCGACAGCGCCGACTCCTCGGTGGTGGCCCGACAGACTCAAGCGGCGTTGGCGCAGGCACAGCGATCCGAGGTCTACGAGCGCGCGGCGACCAAGTCGGGGATGACGGAGGCCGATGTGCGCCACATGACCACCCTGGCTGCCGGCGACGATGGGCTGAGTCTCCAGGTGCGCGCCAGGGACGCCGATGAGCAGCGGGCCGCGGCGGTTGCCAACAACCTCGCCACTGCGGTGGTCGAGGCCAGTCAGGCGGAGGTCCAGGCTCAGCTCAAGGAGCTGGAAACGGCGACGACGAAACTCATCCTGACCCCAGCGATCACCGACGCAGCAGCGGAGCGAGCCCGTATCACGCGACTTGGCGAGGGGCTGGCCGACAATCAGTCCCGCGTGGTGGCCAAGTCCAACAACGTACGTATCCTGCAATTGACCGACAAGGACGAGGTCATCCCGCCGACCAGTCGCACCGCCGGGATTTCTGGCCTCTTCGCCGGCCTGCTGCTGGGCCTGCTCGGGGTCATCCTGTGGGGTGCGCGGCGCGGGCGAGTTCATCGCCTGGATGAGCTCCAGCGCCTTTACCCCTCCGCGGTCATCATCACTCCGTCCGAAATCGGTGATCTCGTCGCGGCGGACGACCGCGCCTCCCGTCGCGTGCTGGTGGCCAGCGAGAACCCGGAGGCAGCGGTAGCCCGGGTGCGCGATGCCCTGAGTCGGCGACTCGGTCAGTTGCGCGCCGACCAGATTCCGATGAGCGCATGCCGCCCCGGCGGCCTGGCCTATCTCAACGGGATGCATGATCCCGACACGATCGTGATCACCCCGGTTCGCCTGGGCAAGACGAAGATCCCCGCCCTGGACCGTCAGTTCCGCGCCTGGACCGGTGGCGTCCTCCTCGTTCTCACCGACTCCGAGGCAGGCACTCCGCGCTTGGCGCAATCGCCAAATGCCGCCCATGCGTGAACGCACCAGTGCTCCCACTGGTGCGGCCGAGCGGCCCCGGCTCAGACGTGACGATCCGGTCTATTGGCTGACGACCCTCTTCGTCATCAGTATCGTGCTGATGAGGTTCGCCGCGCTGCCGAATGCGCCGATCACTCTGACCACTGCGCTCATTTTCGTATTCTGCTATTTTGCATACCGCCAACACATTCTCACGATCGAGCCAGGTCGTTTCCAACTATGGCTGGCGGCGGCGGGGCTCTCTGCTGTCCTACCCCTCGTCCAGCTGCCCCTGGTCCCGACCGTCAACTTCAGTTTTTCCAGTTGGGCGTTGTGGCATGTCCTCTGGCTGCCCGCGGTCTTCCGGATCACCGACCCCAGCCCGAGTGCCTACCTGCGCACCTGCCGGAGTGTCAGCTGGGCGGGCTTCGGCTTCGCGTTGTTGTCGCTGACCTTCCTCGGCAGCCAGGCGGCCGGCATCCCCTATCGCGACTACTTCGCCGACTTCGTTCCCCGTCCCCTGCAAGTGATCGGCTTCGCAACCACGGTCCCCATCACGTGGGGCAACCCGATCCACAAGTCGAATGCCTGGGTGGCCCTGGAGCCGTCCTTCGTCTCGTTCATCCTCGGCGCCACCCTGCTGGCAGCCCTCATCAGCGGTCAGCGATGGTGGGTCTCGGTCACGATCATTGCCGGACTGCTCTCCTCATTCGCCGGCTCGGGGCTGGCGCTGCTGGCACTCGCGGCGGTCATCATGCTGCTCAGCGGCCAGCTCCTGCGCTACAGCCGGGCCCTACTAGCGGGCGCGGTGATCTTCGCGCTGTCCTACTTCACCCCCGTCGGCACCGTGGTCTTCAGCCGGGTCGACGAGGTGAGTCAGGATCAAAGTTCCACCGCGCTGCGGGCCACCTTGCCCTACGAAGTGCTGGTCCCCGAATACCTCCAGAGCCTGCCGGGCATGATCTTCGGCTATGGCGCGGGTTCCTCCCGACAGGTCGTCGATGGCATGGCGATCCCGGGGCTGCTCGTGCCGAACCCGGCGAAACTGATTTTCGACTACGGACTCTTGGTTGGCGCCCTGCTGATTCTGGTCGTGGTCGCGATTCACCTTCAGTCGCCCGCGCCGGCGATCGCCCTGCCAATCCTGGCGTCGTTCCTCTTCTTGCAGGCCGCCACCCAGCCGATGATCACCGTCCTGCTCGTGCTGGCCACGTGGTGGGCCCCCTCGGCGTTCCAGATCCCCCGGGACGAGGGGAGGCTGACGGAGGCCGCCGACTGGAAGCCGCCCTATGCCGCGTCGCGCTGACGCGGGATCACCGCTTCCGGTGCCGGCCCCGGGACGGGTCTGGTCCCGCGGGGCCGCTGAACTCTGCGGCTTGATCCAACTCGCCACCGGGCAACATGGCGCTGGCTTCGGACATCGCCGGATCGACCGAAACCGAAGATGACTCGTCGCCCTCTGCGGACTGCGACTCGTCAACGGTTGCCAAAACCCGCATCATGGCGGCGATCCACGCCGGCAGCATCAGCGCCTCGGTGATGGCCAGCGTCCACGCGGCACCCAAGGCCCCGAACTTCACGCTCCCGACCACGATTCCCGCCAGGAGCATCGGAGCCTTGGCGGCATGAAGCCAGAACGTCAGCCGAGCCTTGCCCAGCGAATAGAGAATCACCGCCGGGCCGCTGCCCAAGGTGGAGAAGAACGCCGCGATGGCCATCGGGACCAGGACGTGGCGCGCGCCGACCCAGGTCTCACCGAACACCCGCTGTCCGTAGTCGTCCGGGACCAGCACCAGAATGCCGACGTAGACCGGCACGACGGCACACAAGGCTCCTGAGAGCAGAGTCGCCATGCGCGCTCGATACCGAGCGCTGAGATGGGCCCGCTTGGAGATCTCCGGAATGGCGAACTGGAAGGCCGCCGTCGCCAGGATGCCCAACGGCCCGAGGATAACCTGAGCCCCCCGCAGGGAACCCACCTCGGTGGCGGTCGTCAGCGCGCCGGCCAGCAGAATGGCGAGCTGGGCGGCCCCTAGTCCGATCACATATTCCCCGAGGAGATAGGCCCACAGGTCGGACTGGTCGCGCAGCCAACGCAGGGCGCCGAACGGGGTCGCCATGACGCCCAGGCGACGCCACGCGATGAGCACCCCCACCGCGGCGGACCCGCCCCACGCCAAGGTGAGGGAGAACAGGGACGCGGTGGAGGTGAGAATCAACGCCGCCAGGGCTACGGCGAGCAGGAGATTCCACGATAAATCTAGGAGCGCGGCGCCCTTGGCGTCGGTCCGGGCGTAGCACGCCATTCGACCGGCGTCATGCAGCAGCAGGATCGGCATCGTCAGCGCAAGCGCGACCATGGATGGCCCCAGCACGTCCTGACCGACCTGCCAGACCGTGAGGCACACCGCGGAACCCACCAGGCCGATCAGGACCGCGGTGCCCATCGCGCCCCGAAGCGCTGATCGGAACACCTCGTCGGTGGAGCCGCTGAGCTTGATCTGCAGCGGCTGCCCGACGATGGCGCGTTCGACGGCGACCGCGATCGAAAAGATCAGGAAGGCTGTCGCGTAGGCGCCGAAGCGTTCCCGGTCGAGCAGGCGCGCCAGGATGATCGACACCACGAGGTTCGAGAGGGCATACATGCCCTGATCGGTGATGGCCCAACCCGCCTTCCGGGCAAGCCGAAGGAACCTCACCACTGAATCGTTTCCCTCTCCCGCTGGGGGACAAGACGTTGGGCCACTTCCGCACTTCTGGGGCGGACCCGTAAGCACCGAGGTTGCACAAGAATGTTGCGCCAAAATAGCGACCTAGCAACCATCGGCTGAGCACGGCCAGCAGGCCTCCTGCTAGCCCGCAGCCAGGACAGGTTAACACTTGCCTTCCCCGATGGCAGCATGCCTGCGCACCGACCGCGCCCGATCACCGGGACCAGCGGTGGGAGGCCGACACCGCACTCGGCAGGGCCGTCCACGCGCGATCGGGCGTGCCATTCTCGCCGATCAGCTACGATACAATCGTCCAAGACCTGGGCCTATGCGCTATGTGCGCGTCGCCAGCGAACCGCGGACGCCGATGGGGGAAGCATCCGGGTTCGTCACGTCGTGTCGGGCCCGACGAGTCCGTGACAGCACGACACGGGAAGCCGCGTTGCGACTATGAGTTCATTTCGGGGGGAACGTTTGATGTGCAGTGCCGATCGCAGTCTTGGCGGCAAGAAGCGCGAGATCCGGCCAGCCGGGGCTGAGCTGGGATCCATCTCGTCCGGTCACGCCCGGGCGCATCGAGTGGCCGTCGACGAAACGGCGGCCTGATGGCCTACCCGAAGGGTCGCCGCCGGAACCGCCGCGGCATGGCCGCCGGACTCGCCCTCGTCGCGGCGCTGTCGGCCTGCGGAACCGCGCCGCAGGAGCCGGCGCCGACGCAGGAGCCGTCCAGCCGCGCCGATCAATCGACCTTGCTTCCCGTCGCGGAATACTCGGCGACCGGCCCGTTGGACCTGCGGCGCTATACGGCCGCCAAGACCAAGTATCTGTCCGGAGTGTGGGTCGGGGGCCAGCCGTACGCCGATGCGTGGCACGGGTTCGGCCAATACCGCGGCGCGCCCGTGGACGCAGTGCTGGGCTACAGCGACAACAAGTCCTGGGACGCGATCAAGCACTCCGGCAACATCTCGCTGTTCGCCAAGTTCCCGGGAACCTTCGTCTACGGCCTCGGCTTGCTACCCACCCGCGGCGGCGGCGCCGGATCGCTGCGCGATGTCGCCGACGGCAAGCACGATGATGTATGGCGGGCCGTCGGCGCAGGCCTGGTGAAATACAACCGCAAGCGGTCCATCGTGCGCATCGGATTCGAGGCCAACGGAACCTGGTTCTCGTGGGGTGCCACCGCGGAGACCGCTGAGGACTTCAAGGCGGCCTTCCGCCGAGTCGCGGGCATTCTGCGGGAAAGCGGCGCGGAACCCGTCATCGACTTCGACATCGGCTGCGGCGTGGGCCTCACCGGCGACTCTGACCACATGGCGCCCTTGACCAAGCTCTACCCCGGTGACGATGTCGTCGACGTGATGGGCTGCGACACCTATGACGACAAGGGCACCGGGGCGGGCAACCCGGCCGCCCTGGGCAAGACGGGCAACGGGCCGTCGCTGAAGGAGACCCTGGACTTCGCGAAGGAGCGCGGGAAGCTTCTCGTCGTCCCGGAATGGGGACTCGATCACACCTACGGGCCGGGCGATCACGCGGACTACATCACGACGATGTACAAGTTCTTCGATGAGAACGCGGACCACATAGCCCTGGAGATCTACTTCAACGAAGGCACCACGGACATCAAGTCCTCCCTGTGGCAGCCGGACCAGAACCCCGAGTCCGCCAAGGAATACGCCCGGATCTGGCAGAGCCGACCGAGCGCTCAGTGAGCTCCGCGAACGGAAGGGCACGACGCGTCATGGGCCAATCGACCCCACCCCGCGACACGCCGGAGATCGGCATCGTCCTGGTCAACTATCGGAGCAAGCACCACATCGCCGAGTTGCTGGCGATGTGGGGTGCGGCATTTCCGGTGACGGTGGTTGACAATTCCGCCAACTCGGACGGCATCAAAGAGCTCCTGGCCGCGACGCCGGTCGGCCATTATGTCGACGGTGGCGGGCAGGGGTTCGCGCGAGCTGCGAACATCGGCGCCCTGGCGTCGGCGACCCCCTTCGTCGTCTTCGTCAACCCCGACTCCCGGCCGACCGTGGACCACATCACGGCTCTGGTCGAGGGCCTCCGCCACGACCCGCAGGCTCTCTCGCACGCCGCCACCATGATGCGCGCCGACGGCGAGACCGAGATGGGCGTGGGCGGCTGGGAGCCGACCCTCCGTCGCGTTCTGGTCTACAGTCTCGTGCTCCACAAGTGGTTCCCGGAGGCCGGATTCTTCGCCCGACCAACTCCGGGGCACAGCGTCACTGTCGACTGGACGACGGGGGCCTGCATGGCGGTGGACATGGCGAAATTCCGCTCGATCGGCGGATTCGACGAAATGTTCTATGTCTACGCCGAAGACATGTCCCTCGGCCGGCGAGCGCGGCTGGCGGGTCTGCGGCAGGTGCTGCGGGCCGACGTAAGGGTGCCGCATGGAGCAGGCAACTCGGGGGCGCCCGCCAAGGAGATGCTGCAATTGCGCGGGGCCTCATTCGCCAATTACATGCTCTCCTACCACCCCCCACTGCGAGCCCACGGCGTGCTCCTGACGATGAGCGCCGGCTATCTCGCCCGCGGAATCGCCGGCGCCCGGCGCGAGAAGGGGTCGCTGCAGCGGCATCTCGCCTTCGTGCGGGGCACGACCACCCGTCGGGCCAGGGTGGGCGGCGTCGAGGTGGCCCACGCAAGGCTCGTCGAGGTCAGCGCCGGCCTCCCGCACCGCAAGAGCGTGCGCGGCCTGCTCAGTCTCGGCCGGGCAGCGTAGAACCGTCGGCCTCGATACCCGCGACCGAGCCAGAGTCTTTGGTAGTAAGACATTCGTCCAGTACACTGACAAGGAATTCGTCGTCGCGGTAGGGGACCGCACACCTGGAGCACGCCAAGCCGCCACCCTCCTGGCGGGTGTCCGCAGTCAAGCTCCGGCGGCGATTCACCAAGTCAAGGGGGGCCTTGGATGCATCATCACGACCGGCGCACCTGGCGCGGGGGGGCACGACCGACCATCGTGTTCGTCCAGGATGCTCTGTACGAAAGTGGCGGCACCCGCTTCACCCATCGAGTGATCGAGGCATTTCGGGAGTCCGGAGCCGATGCTCGGCTCGTCGTCCTCATGGATCCCGCCGACGACGTCCGACGCTTCCTCCCCCATCCTGACGTTCCGGTCATCTTTGCCTGCCCTGATCGGCTCCGGCTGCGCCGCGCACTGCCCCGGGCCATCCGCAGCTTTGCCGGCATCATGCGATCGGCGGACCTCGTGATCAGTAGCAGCGAGGTCGGCTACGCGATGGTTGCCGGTGCCGCGCTTTCGCGAGCGCTCGGCACGCCGCTCGTGAGCCTGGTCCAGTCGCCGCTGGAGGAGTCGGTCCGCGCGTGGCGTCCCGCCCGGCTTCGGCCGTTGGTCCGCTGGGCCAACCGCCACGTGGACCTCGCCGCCTGTGTGTCGGAGGGCGTTCGCCAGACCGTGATCAGCAACGGACTGCCCGCCGAGCGAACGACGACGCTGAGGGTCGGCGCGGACACCCTCGCCGTACGAGCCGCCGGCACGCCGGCCATCACGCGCTCCCCCGGGACTCCCCCGCGACTCGTCGCGATGGGACGCCTACAACCGGTGAAGGGATTCCACATCCTGATCCAAGCCTCGGCCCTGCTCAAAGAGCGCGGTCGCGACCACCGCATTCTCATCGTCGGCGAGGGGGATCAGCGCGCCTACCTCGAAGAACTCATCGCGCGGCAGGGTGTCAGCGAGGAAGTCACCCTGACCGGCTTCGAGCCGAACCCGCAGCCGCTCCTCGCCGGCGCAGACGCCTTCATCCTCTCCTCGCTCTTCGAGGGCAGCGGCGGAACGGTGCTGTTCGAGGCGCTGACCCATGCCGTCCCGGTGATCGCCACGGACTGCGTCACGGGACCGCGGATGGTTCTCGCCGACGGCAAATACGGCGACTTGGTGAACGTCGAGGATCCGGCCGCTCTGGCCGACGCCATCGAGGCCTTCCTCATCGATCCGGGGCCCTTGCGCGCCAAGGCGGCGCTCGGTCCGGACCGCGCCGCAGAGTACGACCAGGGCGAGGCGGGTCAGGAGCTGCTTGCACAGCTCCGGGCTCGCTTTCTCCAGGATGCCTGGACGTTCGCCGCCGCAACGCCACGGGGAGCCTAAACCGCAACACAGGGGGATAAGAACACCATGAACGACGAAACGACACCGGATCGGCACGTCTTCCAGCCGCACGCGGTGCGCCACGGCGAGGCACCGTTGGTCATCTTCATCGACAACGGGTTCGCCGGCTTCGAGCAGATGGCGTGCGCGCTGCGCCGGATGGGGGTGCGGGTGGCGGCCGTGGCCTACGGCTGGACCGACAAGCAGACCCGCGTGCGGCTGCATCTCACCTACGGGAGGGTGCGCTTCGCCGAGACCCCAGACCAGCTGCAACGACACCTGCGTGAGTGGACGCACGACGGGGTGGCCGACGTGATCTGCTCGGAGGGCCTCATCTGTGCAGTTCATGACGCCGCTGTCGGGGCGGAATACCCGGGCGAGGTCGTTGAGCGACTCGCCTGGCGACGGGGCTGGGCAGACAAGCTGGCTGCGTCGCGCCGGTTCGCGGCGGCAGGCATCCCCGTCCCCGCCGTGGTTCCCGTCTCCTCCGCCGAGGACGGTGCGGCCGTGGACGGGCTCGCCGGCATGGAGTGGCCGCGGGTGGTCAAGGCCGGCCTGGGCGCCGGTGGCGACGGCGTACGGGTTGCCTTCGAGCCCACCGAGTACGGCGAGGCGGTGCGCGAACTCGCCCAACTCGACGGCTCCCTCTTCGTGGAACAGTTCATTGAGGGCCGGAACATCTGCTATTGCGTGGCCTACGATCCGGAGCACGTCTATCAGGAAGGCGTCTACGTCTCCCAGCGTCTCGACGACTCCTCCACCGCTCCCTCGCGAGCCCTGGAGTCGATTCATCACGAGGCGGCGCTGCGCCTCGGACGCGCTGTCCTCGGCGTCATCGGGGGCCGGGGACTGGCCAACATCGAGATGATCGAGGATCACCAAGGGCGCCTGTTCGTCATCGACCTCAACACCCGGCCCTGGGGAAGCATCGAGCTGCTTCGCGGCAGCGGGACCGCGTTCGATGAGGGGTATCTGGCTGCGCTCGGCCTGGGACCCGCGCCACGCCGCACCGTCATGGCCGACGGCTTCCACGCCGACGTCTTCCCGATCGCGTCCGTCGACCGGATTCCGCTCGGGCATCGGCTCGCAGCGCGCCATTACGCGTCCACGCTGCCTACTCAGCTGCGCACGGTAGGCCCCCGCTACGCCGCTGCCGCGTCGTTGGATATGGGGGCCCGGCTCGTCCGCTCCGTCCTGACGCAAGCGGCGCCGAGTCGGGTGCGTCAGAGGCACCTGTCGCACGCATAACCCGACCGCGACCCGCTCACCGAGTTCCAGCCCGGCCACGTCGGCGGGGATGGGCGCGGGAACGGGGGGGTGGAACACCAGCACATCACGCCGGGGGAAGGCACCTCGGAATACCCCTCGACCTCAGTTGACCGAGGCATCACCGCCGATGCCGCACGAAAGGGAGTGCTCTGATATGTCGCGTCTGGTCCCACAGCCGGTCCGAGGCTGGCTGAAGGAAGGCGTACGTCGTCAAGCGCGGCGGCGGCAGCGACCCCATCTGGCCCTGGACCCTGGGTATTGGGACCTCGCCGAGACGGAGTCCGGGTTGACGATGCAAGGGATGTCGCTGAGCGATCTGGCCGAGGAGTTCGGCACGCCGATGCACTTCTTCTCCCCGCACCGACTCCGGGCGATCGCCCAGGACTTTCTCACGGTGCCGCCGGAGGCGCAGCAGCCTCATCGGGTGTTCTTCTCCTACAAGACCGCTCCGGTGCCGGCCGTTCTTCGCGAGTTGCACGCCCTCGGAGTCGGCGCCGAGGTCATCTCCGAGCAGGAGCTGGAGCTGGCCCATCGCCTTGACGTGCCGGGGTCACAGCTCATCTACAACGGCCCGGTGAAGTCGGATGCCTCGTTGGCCTGCGCCATCCGCAACGACGCCTTCCTGATCAACATCAACCATCGCGAAGAGATCCGGCGTGTCAACGCCGCCGCGCAGGGGGTCGGCAAGCGAGCGCAGGTAGGCCTGCGCATCGGTGTGGGCATCGGCTGGGCGAGTCAGTTCGGTGAGCAGGCTCCGGAGCCGGCCCTCGCGGCCTGCCGGGAAATCGTCGCCGCCAGCCACCTGGACCTGGTCGGGCTGCACGTGCATCTGGGCTTTCTCAACTCGCCCGACCAGCTGCACCACCTGGTGAGCACGAGCGCCGACTTCGCGGCACTGTTGTCCCGGGAGTTGGGCGTCGAGATCCAGTATCTGGACATCGGCGGCGGCCTGTGGACGCCGAGCGTGCGCCACCTGACGGGCGGAGAATTGCGCCGCAACGAGGTCCTCGAGTGGGACCTGGTCCGGCCGGACCCGACCACCCGCTATTCCGTACCGCAGTATGTCGCCGATGCGCACCGCTTCGTGCGGGATTGCTTCGCCACCCACGGGTTGCCGGCTCCGCAGATCCTCATGGAGCCCGGACGCGCGATGTGCAGCCCGGCCCAGCTCCTCGTGACTCAGGTGGTGGGGACCAAGGCGGCGGGAGACCGCGACTACCTCGTGCTCGACGCCGGCATCAACATCGCCGACGCGCTGCAGGGTGAGTTTCACGAGATCTTTGCCGTCAGGGCACCCCGCGCACCCCGCGAGCACAAGTACAAGCTGGTAGGCCCCATCTGCGTGCCCTCGGATTGCATCCGAAGCACCTGGTATGGACCGCGCGTCGCGGTAGGCGATTATCTGGCGATCATGGACACCGGCGCCTACTTCGTCCCCTGGTCCAACTCGTTCTCCTTCCCGCGGCCAGGCATCGTCGCGGTCGAGAACGGTCGGGCGAGGGTGGTCCGCAAGGCTGAGTGCCTGGACTACCTCACCGCCCTCGACGTACCGTCGCCCGCGCGACGCCGGGGCCCGCAGACCTGACGTCGGCCGCGCCGCGGGAATCCCGACCGTACCGGATCAGCGGTTTCACCAAGTCGGACGGTCGACTAAGATGCCGGTTGTGGCCGTCTGAGCCTTCGGACAGATTGGTGAACTGCGTCGTACCGCGAGCGGGGGCTCGAACAACGGCAGCGGCGCGGCAGGAACGGGGGGATTCGTATGTTGACTGTGGGACAGGTGCGCCAGCTGCGCGCCGTCGATGGTGCGCAAATCGTCAAGACCAGGAGCCGGGAGACGGCCCGACAGCTCTTCCGCGCCGACGGTGTGCCCGTGGTGATCGCCGCGCGCAACGAGCAAGACGATCTGCCGGCGACCCTCCTGTCGCTGGCCGCGTCGAGCGTTCCGGTGCAGACGTGGGTCGTGGTGAACGGCACGACGGATGACACCGCCGCGCGAGCAGCCGCGATGGGTGCTCGGGTCCTGGAATGCCCGGTCCCGAGCAAGATGGCTTCGCTGCAGTACGCCGTACGCGAGATCACCGCCGACGCCGCGCGAGGACCCATCCTCTTCACGGACGCCGACACGCTCGTCGGACCGCGCTGGGCGGCGAAACTGGCCGCCGCGGCCCGCTCGCCGCGGGTGCCGGTGGTCGCGCTGGGAAACGCCTTCTTCACCCACGGCGACAGCTGCCTGGCCGACGCGCTGCGCAACATCCGCAAAGCGATCGTCTCGCACCGATGCGCGCGTCGGGACGAGCGCATCATCGCGCAGGGGGCCAACCTGGCCATCGACTTCGGCGGATCGCGGGCGGCGCTGGACTCTTACCTGAGCATCGACACCCGTCGGTTCATCGGTGAGGAGGAGGAGATCGTGCACCGCATGATCGCTGCGGGCGGCATGTGCCGCAACGTCCTGCACCGCGACGTGGCCGTGATCACCCGCGGAGATCGCTTCGCGCTGGCCGATCTGTGGCGGTTGCGGAATGACCGCAGCTACAGCCAGCGGTGCGCCCGCTACCAGGAGTACGGCGACGTGCGCCCGTACGACGCCAGCGCGGTGGTCCTCGAGGCGCCGGTGGTCCTTCCTCGTCCTGCGGCGCCCGCGCCCTTGCGGGCGCGACCCCTCGTCCCCGAGACCGTGGGCCCCCGATCACGATGAACCGCGCCACCCGGCAGCGCGCCGCGGGAACGTCGACCCAGCCGGCGGCGGGCCAGCCCTGGCGCTCGGCCATCGCGGCGGACTTTGCCGCGATGAGCGAGGGCCGCTCCATCTCCGCCGCGCAGATCGCCGTGCGCCTCCTGGTGCACCAGCGATATCGCACGATCGTGCGATGGCGTCTCGCCCAGCGGTGCATGGGTTCCCGGTGGACCAAGCCCGTAGCCCTGTGGCTGACCTCGCGCACCCTGTCGGCCAGTGGCGCCGAGCTCCAACCCACGGCACGGGTCGCCCCCGGGATGGTCCTGAAACACACGACGGGCCTGGTCGTGGGCGGGGACGTGGTGGCCGGCCGCGGCCTCGTGCTGCATCAGAACGTCACCTTGGGTGATCGACGACCGTTCGGCGGCCAGCCACGATTGGGCGATCACGTCACGGTGGGGGCCGGGGCCTGCGTGCTCGGACCGATCACGATCGGCGATCATGCCATGGTGGCGGCAAACAGCGTGGTCCTCGATGACGTTCCCGCCGGCGCGATTGTCGCCGGCAGCCCCGCACGGGTGGTCGCCCGTGCCGACCAGACAGGTTCGCAGGATGCCTGACCGCACGTCGTCATCACAGCGTTGGATCGTGGTGGCGGACTCCCCGTTCATCCCGGCGCACTGCGGGGGTGATCTGGAAAACCTCGGATTCGTGCGCGCCGCACACGATGCGGGGATGCTCGCGGCGCTCGTGGTCCCCAGTGACGCGGATCCGACCACGAAGGGTCGCCAGGACGATCTGGCGGCGATCCGCCGGCTGGTGGACCCGGTCCCGGTCTATTTCACCCCGCGCCGCAGGTCGCTGCTGGCCGCGGTGCAGGGCCGGCGGCCCTATCCGGTGGCTTCCCGCCCGACGCCTGCCGGACTGGCGCGGGACATCCGCGCAGCGGCGCCCGAGGCGACCGGTGTGGTCGCCTTCTCTTATCGCTCGCACCAGCTGGCGGGTGAGCTGGCGCGGGCCCTCGGGCTGCCGGGGGTCGTGCGCCTGCACAACATGGAGGGCCGCTATTTCCACGCCTTGGCGGCGGCCCGACGGCCGCCGACGCGATGGGCCGTGCATGCCGAGGCCGTCCGCATCGACGGGGACGAGCGCCGGCTCGAACGCGCCCCGTGGGTCACGGGAATCGCCGACATCTCCCGCGTCGACGCCCAGGAGCGGCAGCTGCGGACGCCCACGCCGGTGCGCCACGTGCCCACGTTCGTCCTCGGCGGCAGCCAGTTGGATCTGGACCGGCCGTGGCAGCCCGATCCGCAGCCGAGTGTGCTCTTCTTGGGGGCGCTCGACGTGCCGACCAATCATGAGGCGCTGACCTGGTTCTGTCGCGAGGTGTGGCCGAGCGTGCACGCGGCGTGCCCCGAGGCCACGCTGCGGATCGTGGGCCGCCATCCGACGGCGCCGGTGCCAAACCTGGTCGCGACGACGCCCGCCGCCGAGTTGCACGCGGATGTGCCCGACCCGGGGGTCTACATGCGCCATAGCAGCGTCGCGGTGAACCCTGCGGTGTCCGGGTCGGGGGTCAACATCAAGCTCGTCGAATACCTGGCCAGCGGCGTCCCCGTGGTGTCCACATCGCTCGGCGTCCAGGGACTGAGCCTGCGCGCCGACGAGCAGGTCCTGGTCCGCGACGACCCGGCGTCCTTCGCCGCGGCGGTCGGGGCGTGCCTGACCGATCCGGCACTCGCACTGCGCCTGTCGACCGGGGGCCGGGAGGCGGCCCGCGAACTCAGCGACACCACCCGGGGTCTGCAGCTGATGGCCGAACTGTTCGCCGGGTCCCCCGCGACGCCGCGCTGAGCGGATCAGCCGCGATCATGCGCTGCGGCGGTAACGCTCAGCTCAACGAACGCGACCCCGGCGCCAGGCGCCAATACCGCTCCACGGCCGGCATACCGCCGGACTCGAAGTCGGCTCCGCCGATCAGCTGGTGCCGCTGACTGACGTAACAGCCCAGTCGGCGCAACTTGGCGTCCGTGTCGATCGCGACGTCACGGTGTTCGAGCTCGGCCCGGGTGCGCGTGGCCACCTCCCCGGCCGCCCCGTCGCCCCGTCGAGCCAGCAGGTAGGGCACCTCTTCATAGAGCAGGACCGTCGCCGGCCCGCCGACGAGATGGTCGACGAGGGTGTCCCGAACCCACACGTGATCCTCGCTGACCGTGGCGCCGGTCAGGCGCGGATTGCCCCGCTGCCGCCACCGTCGCAGGTGCTGCATGAGCCGATCGCCGGCGAAGCGGCGGACGATTCTCCCGAGCCGGCCGAGCCGGAGCCCCGCGCCGACCGGAACCACGACGACCGGCGGTCGGTCCTGGGCCGCCAGCCACTCATCCACCCAGGTCGTCAGGGCGACGGCGTCGTGCCGCTGGCGGGGGCCGGCCAGATATTGCTTGTCCCGCAACGGGAGGCGATGCAGCCGGTGCGGGGTGCCCTCGAACGCGGCATCGTCTTCGCGGATGCGCGCATCCATCGCGGCATCGGAGTCGGTGAACCCACAGAACTCATCCCACGAATACCGCCCGGGTTCGTCGGGTCGTCCCGCCAGCACCGTGACGACGTCGAGGGGCTCGGCTCGACCGATCAAGGCCTCGCACGACAACGCGGCGTCGTCCAGGTGGGGAGAGACAACCAGGAGGGCGGCTCCGGCTCCCAGCTGTTCGGCGCTCCACCAGTGGCTCACCGTGCCGAGTGTAGAGGAGGGGCCGCTCGGCGCTCCGCCCGACACGACAACGACCGAGGTCCGGGCGGTGCCGGAGCTCGGTCGCTGTCGTCGATGGTTGCGATCCGATGGCCGGATCGTTGTCCGGGTCAGGAGCGGCTGTCACCGCCGTGCGCGCCGGAGGGGACGACCGGGTACGGCGTGGGCTGCAGCCGGTCGGCCGGGTTGACGACCCCGTGCCCGATATCGGCGAGATCCTGGGGCTCATCGAGCCCGTGGTCGCCGAGGGTCGAGTAGTCAAACGGGTCCTTGCCCGAGAGCACGTAGCGCACCCGATCGAGGTCGACGGTGTTGGTCCAGCGGCCGACGAGGATGGTGGCCACGGCGTTGCCGGTGAAGTTGGTCAGTGCCCGAGCCTCGGACATGAACCGATCGACGCCGACGACGATGCCGACCCCGTCGAGCAGCTCGGGACGGTGACTCTGGATGCCGCCGGCGAGGACGGCCAGGCCGGCGCCGGCCACGCCCGCCGCGCCCTTGGACGCCACGATCATGAACAGCAGCAGCGCCAGCTGCTCGCCCATGTTCATGGGCTTGCCCATCGCGTTGGCGACGAAGATCGAGGCCATTGTCAGATAGATCGCGGTGCCGTCGAGGTTGAACGAGTAGCCGGTCGGCACGACGATGCCGACGGTCGACTTGTGCACGCCGGCGTGCTCCATCTTGGCGAGCAGGTTCGGCAGCGCCGACTCCGAGGACGACGTGGAGACGATCAGCAGATACTCGCGGCCGAGGTAGGCCAGCAGCCGGACGATGCTGACGCGCGCGACGAGGAAGAGCAGCGTGCCGAGCACCCCGAGGATGAAGATGACGCAGGTGACGTAGAAACCCACCATGAGGATGCCGAGCTGCTTGAGGGCATCGACACCCGTGGACCCGACGACGTTGGCGATCGCGCCGAAGGCGCCGATCGGGGCGGTCCACAGGACCATGAGCAGCACCCGGAAGACCAACTTTTGCAGGTGCCCGATGCCGCGCAGCAGCGGCTCGCCGGCCTTGCCCATCCGCTGGATCGCGAACCCCACGAGCAACGCCACGAACAGGGTCTGCAGCACCGAACTCGTCGTGACAGAGGAGAAGAGAGTGGTCGGGATGATCGACAGGACGAAGTCGTTGCTGTTCGCCGTCTCGGCCTGCTTCGCGTATTGATCCGCGGAATGCGCGACGACCTTGAGGCCACCACCCGGGTGCAGGAAGTTGCCGACGAGGAGGCCGATCCCCAGGGCGAACGTCGACATCGTGAGGAAGTAGCCCAGCGCGATCCCGCCCGCCTTACCGACGCTGGAGGCGGCCGCGACCGAGCCGATGCCGAGCACGATCGTGCAGAAGATCACCGGGCTGATCATCATCCGGATCAGGGCGATGAAGTAGGTCCCGAGGATGCCGAAGCTCTTCGCGAGCGTCGGATTCACCAGGCCGACGACGACACCGAGGATCACGGCGATGATGACCATGATGTAGAGCCAGTGGGTCTTGTCCTTACGTGGCTCCTTGGGCTCCACGATGCGTGGGCCATCCTGATAGAGATCGGCCACCCGGACCACCTACCTTCCTGCGCCTTTGCACGAGGTTTTCCGTCTATGTGGCGGACACACTTACGTCCCGACTGGCCCGCCGGTCACCCCCGCTGGCCTGGACCAAAGGTCCCAGCGCGCCCGACGGTCGCGTGTCGCGCCGGGCGGATATTGTTGAACTACCGTGCGGTAAATTTTGCAAGCACCCGGAAACGGCCAGGAAAAATACGGCGATGCCGCGGTGCAACGCATCGGCGCCGGTCACCTTCGGGGGAAGGTGACCGGCGCCGACGTACGCCGTACTGGTCGCGGGACCGAGCCGCCCGCGACCGGCGACTCACATGTTCTTGATGATCTCTCGCATCAGGTTCGCCGTCTCTGAAGGAGTCTTGCCGACCTTGACGCCGGCCGCCTCGAGGGCGATCTTCTTGGCATCCGCGGTGCCCGCGCCGCCGGAGACGATCGCGCCGGCGTGCCCCATCGTCTTGCCCTCGGGAGCCATGAATCCGGCCACGTAACCGACGACCGGCTTGGTGACGTGGGCCTTGATGTAGTCGGCCGCGCGCTCCTCGGCGTCGCCGCCGATTTCACCGATCATGACGATGCCGACCGTGTCGGGGTCGTTCTCGAACGCCTCGAGCGCGTCGATGTGCGTGGTGCCGATGATCGGGTCGCCGCCGATGCCGAGGCCGGTGGTGAAGCCGATGTCACGCAACTCGTACATCATCTGGTAGGTCAGCGTCCCCGACTTGGAGACCAGACCGAGCTTGCCGGGCCCGGAGACGTCGGCCGGGGTGATGCCGGCGTTGGACTGTCCGGGGCTGATGATGCCGGGGCAGTTGGGGCCGATGATGCGCGTGGTGCCCTTGGCCTTGCCGTAGTTGAAGAACTCCGCGGTGTCACGCACCGCGATGCCCTCGGTGATGACGACGAGCAGCGGGATCTCGGCGTCGATGGCCTCGACGACCGCGGCCTTGGCGAAGGCCGGCGGCACGAAAACCACGGAGACGTTTGCGCCGGTGGCGTCCATCGCCTCCTTGACCGTGCCGAACACGGGCACCTTCACGCCCCCGTCGAACTCGACCTCGGTGCCGGCCTTCTTGGGGTTGACACCGCCGACGATCTTGCTGCCGCAGGCGAGCATGCGCTGGGTGTGCTTCATGCCCTCCGAGCCGGTCATGCCCTGGACGATGATCTTGCTGTCGCTGTTGAGGAAGATAGCCATTGTCTCGTCCCTTACTTCGCGGCCTGGATGGCGACGTCCTTGGCGGCACCGTCCATGGTTTCGTCGATGGTCACCAGCGGGTGGTTGAACTCGGCCAGGATGCGACGGCCCTCCTCGACGTTGTTGCCGTCCAGGCGGACGACCAGCGGCTTGTTGGCCTCGTCGCCGAGGGTCTTGAGGGCCCCGACGATGCCGTTGGCGACGGCATCGCAGGCGGTGATGCCGCCGAACACGTTCACAAACACGGCCTTGACCTGGGGGTCGTTGAGGATGACGTCGAGTCCGTTGGCCATCACCTCGGCCGACGCGCCACCGCCGATGTCGAGGAAGTTGGCGGGCTTGCTGACCCCGCCGGTGTGGTCCTCGCCGGCGTAGGCGACGACGTCGAGGGTGCTCATCACCAGCCCGGCACCGTTGCCGATGATGCCCACATTGCCATCGAGCTTGACGTAGTTGAGATCCATCGCCTTGGCCTTGGCCTCCAGCGGGTCCTCGGCGGCCTCGTCGACCAGGTCGGCGTGGTCGGGGTGGCGGAAGTCGGCGTTGCCATCCAGGGTGACCTTGCCGTCCAGGGCGACGATCTCACCGCTGGCGACCTTGACCAGCGGGTTCACCTCGACGAGGGTCGCGTCCTCCTGGTGGTAGACCTCCCACAGCTTCTCCAGGACCGGGGCGACCTTGGCGGCCGTCTCGGGGTCGAACCGAGCCGCCTCGACGATCTCCTTGGCCTTGGCCGCGTCGATGCCCACGTTGGGGTCGACGGCGATCCGGGCGAGGGCCTCGGGCCGCTCGACGGCGAGCTGCTCGATCTCCATCCCACCCTCCTTGCTGCACATCGCAAGGTAGTTGCGGTTGGCTCGGTCAAGCAGGATCGAGAAGTAGTATTCCTCCTCGATCTGGGCGCCCTGCGCGATCATCACCACGCGCACCTTGTGACCCTTGATGTCCATGCCGAGGATCTGGCTCGCGTGCTGCTCGGCCTCGTCTGCGGACTTGGCGACCTTGACGCCGCCGGCCTTGCCGCGACCGCCGGTCTTGACCTGGGCCTTGACGACCGTCACCCCACCGCTCTTGGCGCCGATCTCCTCGGCCGCGGCCTTCGCCTCTGCTGGCGTTTCGGCGATCCTGCCGGCGAGCACGGGTACGCCGTGCTTTTCGAAGATGTCCCGAGCTTGGTACTCAAAAAGATCCACGGCAGCTTCCCTCGTCTTCGATGGTCAGATCCGGGCTGATCCTATCCAACCGCATGGTCGGAATAGGCTCCTGAGCAGCCGTTCCTTGGACGGAGCCGACGACGGCTTCGCGTGAGGTCTGTCACGTGCCGCAGCGCCCTGCCCGCAGACTGGTCGGGACGAGCGGGAAGTCCTCAGGTAGGCCCTCCCCGCGCCGATGAGGCGGACACGTGGAGTCCCCCCTCTCTCAGGAAGCCTCGTCATGACCCTCCTGCGCCACTGCCCCCGGCGGATCGCGGCCGTTGCCGCCGGGCTGATGCTGCCCGTGTCCGGGCTGGGCATGGCCGCCGCAGCGGAACCGACGACGGCCCCACCGCGCGACGTACCCGGGTCGGCCTGGGGAACCCCGAGTCTTCCGCCGCCTGGTGCCGCGACAGAGATCGCCCCCCCGAACGAACCCCCCAGCATTTCCCCCGAGATCGCGACGTCGGATGAGCAGGCCCCGTTCGCGCAGCCACCGGAGGTCGCGGAGCCGAGCCCCGCGGACCTGCCGGCTCCCCTGCCCACCACCGCCCCCGACGCTCCCGCCGCCCCCGACGCTCCGGCAGCCCCCGACGCTCCGGCCACTCCGACGAGCGCCGCGACGCCGCCGGCCGAGGACGCGACGGATGCGCCCGACCCGAACTCCCCGACGACCTCCGCGCCGGAGCCGCTGACTCCAGCTCCCACCGAGGCGCCCCTCGTCCCGGTTCCCGACAGCGTCACGCTCAGCGCCGAGCCGGCACCCGAGGTGCTGCCCGCCGAGCCGCTGACTCCGACCCAGAGCCCGTCCACCGATGCCCCGTCTCAGTCCGCGTCGATTCCGGTTTCCCCGGAGCCGTCGGCGACCGGGCCGGGCCCGACGCTCGGGCCGGTCGTCCCGCCAGCCCCGGCACCCGCTCCGACGAACGTATCGGTGCCTACGGCGCAGCCTGCCCCGACGACGGTATCGGTGCCCACGGCGCAGCCTGCCCCCATCAACCCGGCGCCGCCCGTTCCGATGAACCCGGCGCCGACGACGTCCCGCACCACCACGACCGCGCCGTTCACGCCGCAGCCCGAACTCGAGGCTCCCATTGCGGTCCCGCCCCCTGCGACGGAACCGCCGAGCGAGGCGACACCGATCCCCCAGCCCGAGAACCCGAGCCCGTCAACCACCTCCACCCCGATCGAACGCGCTCCCGATCCGGCCGTTGTCGGCGACCCGATCCCAGCCGGGGATGCCTCAACCGGGAGCACCGCTCCCGACGGAGCGCCGGTCGAGGCCTCCGCCAGCCAGGCGGCATCCCGAGCGGAGGAGTACTCGCACGCATCGGGCCGGCTGCCCATGACCGGGCAAGAACTCGCGGCCATGGTCCTGTACGGCGGGCTGCTGCTCGGCGGTGGAACCACGCTGATCCGCGTGTCCCGACGCCGGACCTGATCTCCGCACGAAGGGGGACCCCGTCCGATCCATCGGGCGGGTCCCCATGACTCACCAGGAGCAGGCCCCGACGCCTCGGGGCGGCACCACACGGTGCCGCCCCGAGGCGTGTTGGGCGTCCGACGTCAGGCGGTGGGCACTGCGCCCTTGACCCAATCGACGATCTCGGTGGTCGTGGCGCCGGGAGTGAACACCTTGGCGACGCCCAAAGCCTCCAGTTGTGGGATGTCGTCCTCGGGGATGATCCCGCCGCCGAAGACCACGATGTCGCTCGCGTCGCGCTCCTTGAGCAGCTCGATCGTGCGCGCGAACAGCGTCATGTGCGCCCCGGAGAGCACCGACAGACCCACGCCGTCGGCGTCCTCCTGAATAGCGGCTTCCACGATCTGCTCGGGAGTCTGGTGGAGGCCGGTGTAGACGACCTCCATCCCCGCGTCTCGCAGGGCCCGGGCGATGACCTTGGCGCCGCGGTCGTGCCCGTCGAGTCCGGGCTTGGCCACCACGATGCGCAACGGAGATTCACTCATGGGAGTCAGCGTATCGGCAGGGCCGCCCCTGAGGGTCCGGTGCGAATTGCGGGTCCGCGAGCGTGGACTTTGGTCCCGGACTCCGTCCCGGGCGCGATTCCGGGATGCACCGCTATCCCGCAATGCGACCGAGATCACAGGTTTGACCTCCCGGCGAGGCGACGCACCGGTCGGCGAGCCACCCCCTCGTCGGCCCCGGACGTGTCGCCACAAGGGGATTCCGTGCTCAGCGAAGGTCACGAAACGACATCCGAGTCCCGCGACATGCCCGAATCCGCCATCGCGCGCTGACCTGGCGCGCTCTCACCAGCACATCCAGGGCTAGTGCACTGACCTGCCTTTGTGTCATAACTGGTTGAACGGGATGCTTATGTCACTCGTCCGACTATCACCAATTGCGCGAGAAGTCATCGACCGCCGCGGCCGCAGTGAGATAACGTTCTGGTCGCAACTTGATAAAGGAACCGTCAGTCGCTACCCCTGGCGACCCATCGAGCAGTCGAGGACCTTTCGTGCCTACTCCCCTTCACGGCCGCCCCTACAGCGGCCGGCACCGTGCCGCGCCCGGTCAACCCAGCCACAGTTCGCGGCAGGGCGCCGGGCGGACCGCCCGAAGGGTCTTCCGCCCGTTGTCGGTGTCGGCGGTCAGCTTGGGGCTGACCTTCGCCGTGGTCCAGACGGCAACCAGCCTCGACGACATGACTGCGGCGCAGGCCGCGCCGCCGGCGGTCATGCCGACCACCCAGTCGTCCCCGACGGCCACCGCAGACCGGAGCAGTGGCCCCGAGTCCGTGGTCAGACTGCCCGCGGCTCTGGAGTCCTCGACCACGGTGCGCGACACGCTCAGCGTCGCGATCGAGCGCGCATCGCGGCCCCGCCCCAGCACACCCCCGGCGCCACCCACCCCGACCGTCGATCCGATGCAGGTCTGGGTGGCTCCGGTGGCGAAGGCCCAGCTCAGCTCGCCGTACGGACCTCGGTGGGGCACCATCCACCGGGGCATCGACCTCGCGGCCCCGCTCGGCACACCGCTGCTGGCCATGAGCGGTGGAGTGGTGACCTTCGCCGGCCAGCAGAGCGGCTACGGCAACATCGTGCAGATCAAGTATTGGGACGGCACGGTCTCCTACTACGGTCACATGAACTCGATGGCCGTGAAGCAGGGCGACGCGGTCAAGCCGGGCCAGCTGGTCGGCCAGCTCGGCAACACCGGACAGAGCACCGGACCGCACCTCCACCTGGAGATTCACCCAGGCGGCGGGGCGGACATCGATCCGGCCCCATGGCTGAAGTCCCACGGTCTGGTGGTTGCCTGACCGCACACCGCACCGCCAATGGCCAGCGACTGGCGGGCTGACGGGCGGGATTCGCCCGCCCGTTAGAGTTTCTCCAGCGGCGCGTAGCGCAACAGTAGGCGCTTGATCTGCGCACCACCGAAGTCGACGTGCGCCATCGATCGATCCCCCTCACCTTCGACCCGCACCACCGTGCCCAGGCCGAAGGAGTCGTGGCTGACGCGGTCGCCCTCCTTCAACGCGGGCACGGGCCGGGTCCCGGGTGAGCGCACCCCGGGACGGCCGGCCAGGGTCGCGACGGCCGGCTCACGACGACTGGTGCTCACCCCACCCCCGCCGTACGACGTCGGTTGGGTCCGCTCCCAGTCGATGAGGTCCGCCGGAATCTCGCCGAGGAAACGAGAGGCCGGGTTGTATTGCGGCTGGCCCCACGCGGAGCGCACCGCGGCCCGCGAGATGTGCAGCCGTTCTCGAGCCCGGGTGATGCCGACATAGGCGAGTCGGCGCTCTTCTTCCAGTTCCTTGGGATCCCCCAGGCTGCGTAGGTGCGGGAACATCCCGTCCTCCATCCCGACCAGGAACACCACGGGGAACTCCAGGCCCTTGGCCGTGTGCAGCGTCATCAAAGTGACGACACCGCGGGCCTCGGCCTCCTCGTCGGGGATCTCGTCGGCATCGGCGACCAGGGAGACCTGCTCCAGGAAATCGTTGAGGGCGGCGGCGGGGTCGAGGCTCAGTCCGGGACCGTCGGCCCCGGACTGACCCTCTGCCCCGGACTGGTCCTGGGCGCCGGCCTCCCACGCCTCGGCGCGGGCGTCGTCGTACTGCTTGGCGACGGCCACGAGTTCGGCGAGGTTCTCGATCCGCGTCTCGTCCTGCGGGTCGTGGGAGGCCCGGAGTTCGTCGAGGTACCCGGTCTGGACGACCACCGCCTCGAGCAGTTCGGCGATGCCGCCGCCGGCCTCGTGGACGGTCCGCAGGGCCTCCAGGAGTTCGGTAAACCGCCGTATCGCCGCGACCGAACGGGCGGCGATCCCGGGGGCGTCCTCGGGCATCGCCAAGGCCTGGACGAAACCGATCCGCTCCCGCTCGGCGAGTTGGGCGATGCATGCCTCGGCGCGTTCCCCGATGCCACGCTTGGGAACGTTGAGGATGCGCCGCAGGTTGACGGTGTCCGCCGGGTTGGCGATCACGCGCAGATAGGCCAGCGCGTCCTTGACCTCGCGACGCTCGTAGAAGCGCGTGCCGCCGACGACCTTGTAGGGGAGGCCGACCCGGACCAGCACCTCTTCGAGGGCTCGGGACATCGCGTTGGTGCGATAGAAGATGGCGACGTCGCCGGGTCGTACGCCGTGCTGGTCGGACAGGTCGTCGATCTGTCGGGCCACGAACGCGGCCTCGTCGTGCTCACTGTCCGCGACGTACCCGATGATCTTGGCCCCGCCGCCGGAGTCGGTCCACAGGTTCTTGGGGCGGCGTTCGCTGTTCTTGGCGATGACGGCGTTGGCCGCCTGCAGGATCGTCTGGGTGGACCGGTAGTTCTGCTCCAGCAGGATCGTGGTGGCGTCCGGGTAATCCGCCTCGAACTCCACGATGTTGCGGATCGTGGCGCCCCGGAAGGCGTAGATGGACTGGTCGGCGTCGCCGACCACGCACAGCTCGGCGGGCGGTACGACGGGCTCGCCGGGCTTCGCGATCCCGGTGCCGACCAGCTCCTTGACCAGCACGTATTGGGCGTGGTTGGTGTCCTGATATTCGTCGACCAGCACGTGCCGGAAGCGGCGCCGGTAGTGCTCGGCCACGTCGGGGAAGGCCTGCAGGATGTTGACCGTCGTCATGATCAGGTCGTCGAAATCGAGGGCGTTGGCCTGGCGCAGGCGACGCTGATAGGCGGTGTAGGCCTGGGCCAGCATGCGCTCGGCGTGGTTTCCCTCGGCGACCCGGGACGCAAAGGTCTCCTCGTCGACGAGTTCGTTCTTGAGATTGGAGACCTGCGCAGAGAAGCTGCGTGGCGGGTAGCGCTTGGGGTCGAGGTCCGCCTCCCGCAGGACCATGCCCATGAGTCGCTGAGAATCGGCGGCATCGTAGATCGAGAAGCTGGACTTCAGCCCGACATGGGTGGCCTCGCGGCGCAGGATCCGCACGCAGGCGGAGTGGAAGGTGCTCACCCACATGGCCTTGGCCCGCGGGCCGACCAGCGCCTCGACCCGCTCGCGCATCTCGGCGGCGGCCTTGTTGGTGAAGGTGATGGCGAGCACCTGGCCGGGCTGCACATTGCGGGCTGCCAACAGGTAGGCGATGCGGTGGGTCAGCACGCGGGTCTTGCCCGAGCCGGCGCCGGCCACGATGAGCAGCGGCCCGCCCTGATGCACGACGGCCTGGCGCTGCTGCGGGTTCAACCCGACGAGCAGGGCGTCCGGGTCGGCGCTGGCGACGCGGGGTCGCGAAGGTCGGTCCTCCCCCCAACCCGGCGTCCGGGCCTGGGCGCCGCCCGGCTCGGCGGCGCTGTCGCCGAGGGCCCAGGCCGGTACGCCGCGCGCGTCCACCGCCCCGCTGGCCTGCGCCGATGACAGGCCGGGGAGCGGTACGTCGTTGTCGAGATCGAAGAGGCTCATCGCGCGGACCATCCTAGGCCGCGCGACCGACAAGGCATCCGAGGGCCATGCCGGCCGGCACCAGCGCTGGGCCCTAGGAGTCAGCTAGGGCCCAGCCCAGATCCCCGCTCGCGCGGGGAGGACGTCCCCGGGTCGCACTGCTTGCCAACGAGACACGGGTCATCTCCGCAGGTGCAGAGCGTTGTCAGACCATGGTTGCACCCTTCAGGCATGGACCATGAAGCCGCTCGTGTCCGACGGATGAGTCACTCGATGACATGTGGTAACTTGTTCCAACTAGACAATTCAAATTGGAATGCTCATGCATCTCTTCGTGGACGAGTCCAAGGCTGGCGCGTACCTGCTCGTCGCGGCATGCGTGGAGGCGAGCACTATCGCAACTGCCAGGCATCGCCTCGATGCCTTACTGCTTCCGGGTCAGAAGAGAATCCATATGAAGACCGAGCGAAAGGAGCGCCGCGATCTGATCGCGAAGTCAGTGACGTCGATGGGGCAGCAGTGCTGTGTCCTCGACGCTGGCCGCTGCTTCCCCACCGAGCGCCAAGCGCGTGCCGCATGCCTGGAGATGCTCATTGGCCGGTATCCGAGGGCCACCACACTCAACCTCGAACGCGACGAGTCGTTGGTCGACTTCGATCGGACCGTCCTGTTCAGGGCGACGAGGGGTCTCAGCACTCGCCCGATCTACACCCACGCCAGCGCCGCGGACGAACCGCTGCTGTCGCTGCCGGACATCGTCGCGTGGTGCTGGGCCCGTGGTGGGTCGTGGCGAGACCGGATTCGCCCGGTGGCGCAACGGATCGGTGTTGAGCCGTGAGTTGCGGCCAGGGACAGCGCAAAGCCCGAGCGCCACAGTCGTCCGGCCGGGTCTCGGGCTCACTTCCTATCCCCTACGGGGGATGGCCTCTCCAGTCTAAGAGGCCGCCAGGACCACTTGTCAATGGCTCGAGCCCACGACGCAGTACAGCTCGGAAGCTCTCGAGGGGAGAACAGGGATGACGGAGCACAACTGGCGGACACCGCTTGTCGTGCTCTGGGGAAAGACAGGGGACGGCGACACGTGGCTGCCGCTGTGGCAGCACTTGGAGGACGCAGCCGCCGTCGCCGGGCTGCTCTGGGACCATTGGCTGCCCGACTCGGCGAAGGACCACATCGCCGCAGCGCTGCCCGGTGGCCACGACGACGGCCGCATCCTGCTCACCTGGCTCGCCGGAGTGCATGACATCGGCAAAGCTACCCCCGCCTTCCAAATCAAGGCCGACCGCACCTCCAGACACCTGTCCGATCGCGTGCGAGACGCGGGATTCGACCTGAACGTGCCGCTATCCGAGGCGCACCGAGCCCCGCACGGCGCCCTGAGCCACGTCCTTCTCGTGCACTGGCTCACCATCCGCTTCGGCCTCTCCGGCCGCCTCCCCCGCCGCGCCGCGCGCGCTCTCGCGGCCCTGGTCGGCGCCCACCACGGCGTCCTGCCGAGCGTCACCGACCGCCAACGCCTGGAGAACGCCACGTCCTATCGGGGTCGCTCGCCGCTGTGGGAGGTCGCCCGCCGTGAGCTGCTTGATGGGATGGCCGAGGCCACCGGTGCGGCCAGCCGACTTCCGAGCTGGCTCGAGCGGCCGTTGCCCCCGACGGTGCAGTCCTTGCTCGCCGCCGCCGTGGTCGTGGCCGATTGGCTGGCCAGCGACGCGGCCCGTTTCCCCTATGTTGACCGCCCGTCCGGGCCACCCACCTGGGATCAGCTCGGGCTGCCCCGCCCCTGGCGGGCCTCGCAACCGCCACGCGACGCGGCGGCACTCCTGCGCGAGCGATTCCCGACCCTCGCCGGGCTGCCCGGTTATGCCCCCACCCCGATCCAACGTACGGCGGTCGAGGCGGCGTGGGCCGCGGACCGTCCACCGCTGATCCTGCTCGAAGCAGAGATGGGCAGCGGCAAGACTGAAGCGGGTCTGGCCACCGCGCAGGTCTTGGCGCACCGCTTCGGCCAGGGCGGGGTCTTCATAGCGCTACCCACGATGGCCACCTCAGACGCCATGTTTGCCCGGGTCCGCTCGTGGATCGACCAGCTACCGGCCACCGGCGAGCACGCGGACCTCGCCCTCTTCCTCGCGCACGGCAAAGCGGGACTGAACGACGACTATCGCGGTCTCCCGCAGGACGACCAGGTCGCCGAGGTGTACGACGACGCGGCCGGTCACCGTAATGACAAGGCGCTGCGTCACGCCGTCGCGGTGGTCAACAGCTGGACGCGCGGGCGCCGTCGCGGGCTGTTGGCCCCATTCGTGGTGGGCACCATCGACCAGGTCCTCTTCGGTGCTTTGCGCAGCAAGCACCTACCGCTGCGGCATCTGGCGATCGCGGGCAAGGTGGTCGTCATCGACGAGGTCCACTCCGCCGACACCTACATGCGCGAGTACCTGCGCTCGATCCTGGCGTGGTTGGGGGCCTATGGGACCCCGGTCGTGCTCATGTCGGCAACCCTTCCGCCCGCCCAGCGCGCTGAGCTGCTGAACGCTTATGCGCAGGGCGCGGCCCAGTGCCCCACGCCCGGGCCCACGCTGTCGACGTACGAGCTGATCGAACCCAGCGGATACCCGCGCACGATGCTGCTCGACTCCACGCTGCGGGAGATCCCGACCGAGCAGACCTCACAGCGGCCGCGACAGGTGACCATCGAGGAACACCCCGATGAGCTGCACGACCTCGCCGCGCGGCTGCGCGAGGACCTGGTGGACGGGGGGTGCGTCGCGATCATCCGGAACACGGTGGCTCGGGCTCAGGAGACGTGGCGAGCGCTGCGGGAGGCGCTGCCCGAGGTCGAGGTAGTGCTGGCCCACAGCCGGTTCCTCGCCGTCGACCGGGCCCGGCGGGAGGCGGACCTGCGGACCCGTCTCGGGCGAACGAGCAGCGTGAGCATCGGCACCCGTCCTCATCGGCTGATCGTCGTGGGCACGCAGGTGTTGGAGCAGTCCCTGGACATCGACGTGGACCTCATGGTGAGCGACCTGTGCCCGGTCGATCTTCTGCTGCAACGGATGGGCCGGCTGCATCGCCACCCGCGCGGGGCTGGCGAGAGTGACCGGCCGCCGCGGCTGCGCGCACCGCGGCTGCTGCTCACCGGAGCGGAGTGGAGCTCTACACCGGTCGTCGCGGTGTCCGGCTCACGGAAGGTGTATGGCGAGGCCGCGCTGCTGGCCGCAGCGGCGACCCTGCGCAGGCACGGTCTCTCGATCCGGCTGCCGGAGGACATCGCGCCGCTGGTCGACGCCGCCTACGACTCAGAGTTCACCCCTCCGACGGGATGGGACCAACGCTGGGCGGCGGCCGAAGCGGCCCAAAGCCAGCGCGATCTGCGTGCGCAGAGTCGCGCCAAGGACTTCCGCCTGAGCGGTTTCGGAGCGAGTGAACCACTCCTCAAGGGGGGTGGGCTCCTTGCCGACTGCGGCTTCTTCGACCCGGGAGATCCAGACGACAGCAACGGGGGCCGCAGCCAGGTCCGCGACAGCGAAGACAGCCTGGAGGTCATCGTCGTACGGCGCCTCGGCACGGCGATCCGGCCGATGCCCGGCGTTGGACTGCCCGACGACCTGGATCTCAACCCCAATTTCCCGCCCGAGCCGCGAATCGCCCGGGCCCTCGCCGGCTGCACCGTGCGGCTCCCGGCCTGGACCACGGTGGCCAACCTGGATGCCGTCATCGCAGCCCTCGAAGACGACGCTGGTTTCGCGGGATGGCAACAGGACTGCCCGTGGCTGCAGGGCCAGCTCGTGCTCGCGCTCGACGAGGACGGCCATGCCCGCGTCGCCGACCTCGACCTGTCCTATGACCCCGACGTCGGGCTCACCGTCACCACCCACCGGGAGGAATCATGATCACGAGAACACCGAGTCGCTCCCCCGCCCCCGCGGACGAGGGACCGCCGCGGACGTCGTACGACCTCCTCACCCAACCGTGGCTGCTGCTCCGTGACCCGGGCGCCGACTCAGGGGTCCGGGAGGTCGGGCTGCTGGAAGCGTTCGAGCGGGCCCATGAGGTCACCGGTTTGGCCGGTGAGATCCCCACCCAGGAGGCCGCCTGCCTGCGGCTGATGCTGGCGGTGCTCTATCGGGCACTCGATGGGCCCGGGGACGCGGTGGCGGCGTGGGACCAGCTCTGGCAGGCGGGTCGGCTGCCGATCGAACGGATCCGGGACTACCTGACGCCGTACGCCGATCGCTTCGACCTGCTTCACCCGCAGACCCCGTTCTTCCAGGTCGCCGACCTGCGCACGGCCAGCGATGGCAGCTCCGGTATCCACAAACTGATCGCCGACTATCCAGGTCGCCAGGGACGTCGCCACTTCACCACTCGTGACCTCACCAGGGATACGAGAATCTCGTTTGGGGAGGCGGCACGCTGGCTGGTCCATGCCCATGCCTACGACACCTCAGGAACCAAAACCGGTGTTGTTGGTGGGGGGCGGGATCGCGGAGGTCCAATCAGTGCCAAGGGCACAGGCTTTGCGGGAGCTTTGGGGCTGCTGCTCGCTGAAGGCGACAATCTGGCTGCGACGCTTCTGCTGAATCTAGTTCTCACCATGGACACTACGACTGACCGTGGTCCGTGGGAGCATGAACACCCTGGCCCTGCCGTGGACCCCCGTCGAACTCAGCCTTTGGGACCAGCCGACGCCGCTACTTGGCAAGCGCGAAGGATACGGATAATCCACGACGGGCTCACCGCAGTTGACGCGATCTTGTCCAGCGGCGACGCTGTCGACCCCCAAAACTGCCGCTCTGTGGAGCCGAACTCCTCGTGGCGCTATAGCGAGCTCCAGAGCAAGAAGCTCGCTGGAACGTCGTACATGCCCCTGAAGCACTCCCCGACACGCTCGTTGTGGCGAGGGCTCTCCGCGACACTGGGAGAAGGCTCGACACCGGCCGCAACGAAGCACGGTGTGAGCGCCTTTAGGGTCGCCGAGCTGTTGGAGTGGCTGACGAAGCTCCGCCAGGAAGGTGTACTCCACCCAGCTCGGCCGGTTCGATTGCGAGCCATTGGCATGAGTTACGGCCCGAAGGGCAGTGGCCAGTCTTCCATTGTGGAGGAGCTGATCAACGACCGCATGGCTATCCCACTGGCTGTACTGACAGAGCCTGAGGTGAAGCGATGCGCCACAGCGGCTGTCGAGCGGGCCGACGCCGCGGTGCGGGAGCTGGGTCGCCTTGCGGCGAATCTCTCCGATGCCGCGGGCCGACATCTGCTGCCCGGGATGGACGACGGGGCCCGCGAGGAAGCCGTCAGGACGGCCTTCGCCCAGCTGGATCGCCACTACCGACGCTGGGTCCGCACGCTGTCCGACCCGAGCGTGATCGACGCCCACGACATGGCCTGGCAGCAGACCCTCCGGCAGGAGCTGACCGAGCTCGCCTCCGATCTGGTGGTCGCGGCGGGCCTGCCGGCGCAAGTGGGCCGTGAGGTCGGCGGCCGCTACCTCAACGCGCCCATCGCGGAGAACTACTTCCACGCGGCGCTGCGCAAGACCCTCCCCAGGGCCTACCCCGACCATTCCGCCATCCCCGAACGGCAGCCCGACCAGCACCAGGAGGACCAGTGAGCACCGTCCCTGACATCAGCGGCGGCACCAAGACCACCGAACCGTCCGGAACCAGCAGCACCACCGGCACCAGCGGCTCGAGCGAGGCTTCGGCCCGGCCGAAGGACCTCATGGCGCGAACCTTGCACCGCCTGCAGCGCGAATATGCGCTCGAAGGGTCGCAGCCCACCCCGTGGGCCGCCGCCACCATGGCCGCCCTCCGCACGGCCGGTCCGGGTCAGGTCGACGCGCACCCAGCGACGTGGCCGGTTCTCTACGGGACCTTCCCCCAGGGCTATGGCTATGGGCAGGAGGAGGTGAGCTCGCGAGAGCGCGCGGCGCACGCCACGCTCGTGCTCTACGCCGTGCATCAGGCCTCGCAGCCCAAGGGCATGTATGTCCCAGGAATCTCCCTGGGCCGAGCGCTCGGCCGACTCCCCGATGCCAAGGAGGCCAAGAGCCCGGTGCTGCGGCGGTTTACCTCCCTGATCAGCGCCACGACCTTCGAGTCGACGATGCAACACCTCCGGGGCCTGGTGACCCTGCTGCGCCGCGAACACCTCCCGGTGGATTATGTCAGCCTCTACGCGGATCTCATCGGGCTTCAGGACGCTAAGCAGGCCCCTGCCGTACGCCGGCGTTGGGGCCGGGACTATTTCGGCAGCCGCACCCCGGAGCGGGAGAAGGCAGCGGCCGCGAGACCCGATGCGGCCCCCAGCGACAGCACCGCCGGCGCAACGGGCAACACCAACGGCAGCGGCGGCCTTGGCGCGGACCAGCACTCCACCTCAACCACATTTGACCTGCAGCACTGACCGACAGGAGAGACCATCATGGCTTCGACGTACATCGACATCCACGTCCTGCAGTCCGTCCCCCCGAGCAACCTCAACCGCGACGACACCGGCACGCCGAAGACGGCGTTCTACGGCGGGGTGGAGCGGGCCCGGGTGAGCAGCCAGGCGTGGAAGCGCGCCACCCGGCGTCACTTCGCCGAGCAGGTCGAGGCGCGCCAGCTCACCGCCGACCAGCTCGCGGTGCGCACCAAGCGCGCCGTGGCCCAGGTCGCGGAGCGACTGGTCGCGACGTACGGCATGGAGAAGGCCGCCGCCAGCGACCGCGCCGTCGCGGCGCTCAAGGCCCTCGGCTTCAAGCTCGAGTCGGGGCGCGCCAAGAAGGACGAGGAGGGCTCTGCGGAGGCCAACCTGACCGAGTACCTGACCTTCTTCAGCAACAGCCAGCTCGATGAGTTCGCGCGGATCGCCGCGGCGGCGGGCGAGGGCGCGTCGCTGGACAAGAAGTCCCTCATGGACGCGGCGCAGGCCCATCACGGCATCGAAGTCGCCCTCTTCGGCCGAATGGTCGCCGACGACAAGCAGCTCAACGTCGACGCCGCCTGCCAGGTCGCGCACGCGATCTCGACCCACCAGGCCACTGCTGCGCAGGACTACTACACAGCGGTGGACGACAAGTCGCCCGCAGACAACGCAGGCGCCGGGATGCTCGGCACGATCGAATACACCTCGGCCACCTTCTACCGCTACGCCACGGTTGGATTCGCCCAGCTCACCGACAATCTCGGCTCCCGAGAGGCGGCCCTGGCGGCGACCAAGGCCTTCATCGACGCGTTTGTGCGCAGCATGCCCACCGGCAAGCAGAACACGTTCGCCAACCGCACTCCCGTAGACGCGGTGGTCGTGCAGGTCCGCACGGCGCCGGTCAACCTCGTGGGTGCGTTCGAGGAGGCCGTCACGTCCGACAGCGGATACGTCGAGAAGTCCGCATCCGCCCTGGCGGATTACGCCCACAATGTCGCCGACACGTACGCCGATACGCCGCTGGCGTCGTACGTCGTGCGGGTCTCCCCCAAGGCCGCCTCGCTGGACCGACTCGGCGTCGCGACCACCCTGGCCGAGCTGCCCGACGCCGTCGTGGCCGCGATCCCGGACCCGGCGCAGACCGGTGACGCCTCATGACGGTACTGGCGCTGCGGCTCGCCGGGCCGCTCCAGTCGTGGGGTGACGCGAGCCGCTTCACGCGGCGCCTGACCCGCAGCGAACCGACCAAGAGCGGGGTGTTGGGCCTGCTCGCGGCGGCCCAGGGCCGGCGTCGTACCGAGCCCATCGAGGATCTGGCGGGCCTGTGCTTCGGCGTCCGGGTCGACCAGCCCGGCCGGCTCACCCGCGACTTTCACACGGCGATCCGCTGGCAGGAGAAGAACCGCGCAGGTGAGTCGCCGTCGATGCCGCTGTCCTACCGTTACTACCTGGCGGACGCCGTTTTCGTGGCGGGAGTCGAGGGGGATCGGGCGCTGCTCGAGGGCCTCGTCGACTCGCTCAAGGAGCCGCGTTTCCCGCTCTATCTCGGGCGCCGGTCCTGCCCCGTGACGGGAAAACTCAGCCTGGGCCTTCACGAGGGGAAGCTCGAGGACGTCTTGCGGCGACTGCCGTGGGAGGCGTCCGCCTGGCATCAGCGGCAACAGGGCCGCACGGTGGACCTGCCGCTCTTTCTGGACGCGGCGGCAGCCACACCGTCACCGGACGCGGTGGCCGAGCTCGTGCGGGACGCGCCGGTGTCCTTCAACCCGGTACGGCGGGAGTACGGCTGGCGCGACGTTGTCCGCGCGACGCCGGTGACAGTCGACAACCCTGACGGTCGGGCGGACGTGATGGATTTCCTGGCCGCGCTCGGAGGTGCCTGATGTTTCTGACGCGCTTTCAGATCAACACCACTCGCCGGGGGGCCCGCTTCCTCCTGGCCTCCCAGCAGCGGATGCACGCCGCGGTCCTGGCCGGCTTCCCCTCGGGCGATGACCGGGGGCGGACTCTGTGGCGGGTTGATCAGGGTTCGCCCCGCACGGACCTCTTCATCGTCAGCCCTGATCGGCCCGACCTGACCCACCTGGTGGAGCAAGCCGGCTGGCCGACGACTGCGACCTGGGACACTGCGGACTACCAACCCTTGCTGGACCGGTTGGAGCAGGGGCAGCGGTGGGCGTTTCGGCTGACGGCCAACCCTGTGCGCAGCCTGCCGGCAGGCCCCGGTCAGCGGGGGCAGGTGAAGGCTCACGTGTCGGTCGCGCAGCAGCAGGATTGGCTGATGAGGCGGGCGGAACGGTGTGGCTTCACGATCCCGGACGGCCCGCACGGCGGTCCGCAGGTCGTCGTGAAGGAACGCCGTACGGCGCGCTTCCAACGCTCCCACGCGGAGCGAGGCCGGGAGGTGACGGTGGTGATGGCGACGTACGACGGAGTCCTGGAGGTCACCGACCCGGCGGCCTTGCGAGCGGTGCTGACCGGAGGGGTCGGCCGCGCCAAGGCCTACGGGTGCGGACTCTTGACGTTGGCGCGCGTGTGAGCGGGGTGGCGGATGAAGCCCATCCCTGGCATGCCTCCGCCCGAGTTGAGGCAACTGGTGCGAGCTCAAGATCGGGTGAGCTTCATCTATGTGGAGCGTTGCACGGTCCACCGTGACGGCAACGCCATCACCGCCACGGACGAACGAGGCGTGGTGCACATCCCCTCGGCCACGCTGGGGGCACTGCTTCTCGGCCCCGGCACACGAGTGACGCATCAGGCGATGATGCTGCTGGCGGAGAGCGGCTCGACGTCGGTGTGGGTCGGCGAACGGGGCGTGCGTTATTACGCACACGGCCGCTCGCTGGCGCATTCCTCACGGCTGCTGGAGGCGCAGGCCATCGCCGTCACGAACCAGTCGTCCCGCCTGCGGGTCGCCCGCGCCATGTATGCCCTGCGCTTCCCCGGCGAGGACGTCTCCGGCCTGACCATGCAGCAGTTGCGCGGCCGGGAGGGCGCGCGGGTGCGGCGCACCTATCGGGAGGCGGCGGCGGCGTACGGCGTCGAGTGGAACCGGCGCGACTATCGGCCGGACGACTTCGACGCCTCCGACACCGTCAACAAGGCGCTCTCGGCGGCGACGACCTGCCTCTACGGGATCACGCACGCCGTGATCGTGGCGTTGGGCTGCTCGCCGGGTCTGGGGTTCGTGCACACCGGGCACGATCGTTCCTTCGTCTACGACATCGCCGACCTCTACAAGGCCGAGGTGGCCATCCCGGTCGCATTCGAGGTGGCGTCGCGTGAGCCGGAGGACGTCGCGGGAGACACGCGGCGGGCGGTGCGGGATGCGGTCTACGACGGCAAGATCCTGCAACGCTGCTCCCGCGATATTCGGGTGCTGCTCCTTCCCGACGAACCTGAGGACGTCGAGACGAGCTGGGACGTCGTGCAGCTCTGGGACGGCGGGGACCGCAAGGTGGCCGGCGGGACGTCGTACGGCGACGACGACTGGGACGTGCCGTGGTAGTGCTCGTCCTGACGGCCTGCCCCGCCGGGCTGCGTGGCTACCTCACCAGGTGGTTGGTGGAGATCAGCCCCGGGGTCTTCGTCGGCTACGTGACGTCGAGGGTGCGCGACCTGCTGTGGCAGGAGGTGGTCGACCTCGCCAAGGACGGCCGGGCGCTGCTGGTGTACGGCGCGCGTAGCGAGCAACGCCTGGCCTTCCGCGTGCATCGTCACGATTGGGTGCCGACAGACTTCGACGGGGTTCAACTGATGCTGCGCCCGACCGAGTCCACCGACGGGGCAGGTGGGATGCGGCATGGATGGAGCAAGGCCAGTCGGTACCGGCGCGCTCAGCGATCAAAACCGAAGCCAATGACGTAAAGTCACGTGCGTCACTGCAGGTCAGCAAGTGCATTCCCCGCACACGCGGGGATGATCCAGAAGCGGGCAGCGCTGGCGGCATTCACCGCGCATTCCCCGCACACGCGGGGATGATCCTGATGCCCCAAGGCGCGAAACGTCAAGGTTTCCGCATTCCCCGCACACGCGGGGATGATCCGCCGCGGCGGCCGGCGCTGAGCGGTCCCTGCAGGCATTCCCCGCACACGCGGGGATGATCCGCTCCCCGGCCAGTCGCTGCGCGCACGCGTCATGCATTCCCCGCACACGCGGGGATGATCCCGGCCCTCAGCGACGAACCGCTCTCGCCGTGCTGCATTCCCCGCACACGCGGGGATGATCCGTATCTTGGTGCCCAGTGGATGCCGTCAGGCGGGCATTCCCCGCACACGCGGGGATGATCCCTGTGTCCTCGGAAGCGTGTAGTCCCAAACAGCGCATTCCCCGCACACGCGGGGATGATCCCATCCGGGGAGGTTGTCGCCGTGGTCGATGTGCGCATTCCCCGCACACGCGGGGATGATCCTGCTGGTTCGTTGAGGTCTCCGTGGCCGGACATGCATTCCCCGCACACGCGGGGATGATCCGGCCATCGCCCAACGCCCGCCACGAGCGAGCGGGCATTCCCCGCACACGCGGGGATGATCCCAAAGACACCGTTTTGGTAGACATAGGTTGTCAGCATTCCCCGCACACGCGGGGATGATCCCTGGGAGCCCGCGGGCGGCACCGGAGGGTCAGGGCATTCCCCGCACACGCGGGGATGATCCCGTGCAGACGGCACCTGGATTGCCCAAGTCAACGCATTCCCCGCACACGCGGGGATGATCCTGGCGGGAGCAGGTTCACCCCGCTAGCCGGAAAGCATTCCCCGCACACGCGGGGATGATCCGCATCATAACATCAGGATCGTAGTCGGAGATCCGCATTCCCCGCACACGCGGGGATGATCCCGTGAGCCGCCCGGCCCACGTCTGGACGCGGAAGCATTCCCCGCACACGCGGGGATGATCCTGACCGGTTTATCGACGCGGATGTGCGGCGCGCGCATTCCCCGCACACGCGGGGATGATCCCATGCTACTTAACGACCGTATGATATGAACATGGCATTCCCCGCACACGCGGGGATGATCCGGGCCTCAGCTGGACGGCGCAAAACCCCACGGCGCATTCCCCGCACACGCGGGGATGATCCCAGCCCACGCGACCCCCAGGGCCGCAGCAGCCAGCATTCCCCGCACACGCGGGGATGATCCCAGGTCCCGGTCACCGCCGGGCTTCAGCACGCCGCATTCCCCGCACACGCGGGGATGATCCCGCGTACTGACCAGCGGCAAGGCTTCCTCGCCAGGCATTCCCCGCACACGCGGGGATGATCCCTCGCCGCTCGCGGTCCGCGAGAAGACGGGAGTGCATTCCCCGCACACGCGGGGATGATCCTGATGATGGCGGACATCGCGTCCAGGTCGTCGCGCATTCCCCGCACACGCGGGGATGATCCGGAGTCCGTGCGGGCGATGCTCGCCGGCCAGGCGCATTCCCCGCACACGCGGGGATGATCCCCGACCAGGTGAACTCCTCGCCCTCTGGATCGAGCATTCCCCGCACACGCGGGGATGATCCCCGCCATCGACCCCGCGCAAGGTGGCCGCGAGGGCATTCCCCGCACACGCGGGGATGATCCCGGGACGCACTACTTCACCGGGACGGGGCACTCGCATTCCCCGCACACGCGGGGATGATCCGTATCCCCGCGCGATGCGCGCGGAGACGCCAACGCATTCCCCGCACACGCGGGGATGATCCGGACTTCCAGTCGCAGTCAACGAGGGTGGACACGCATTCCCCGCACACGCGGGGATGATCCCAGCGCGGCCGCCGCGACACTGAACAGGGCCATGCATTCCCCGCACACGCGGGGATGATCCCGGACCAAGCTTGATTCGTTCGTTGACATCGGCGCATTCCCCGCACACGCGGGGATGATCCGTTGTCCCCAGCTTGCCCCTTGTGAATCCGAATGCATTCCCCGCACACGCGGGGATGATCCCCGATGCCGTCACCGGACGACCCGAGCTGCGCGGCATTCCCCGCACACGCGGGGATGATCCCTCGCCAGACCGTTCGATAGGGAGAAATGAGACGCATTCCCCGCACACGCGGGGATGATCCGACCGTCCACAGATCGGCGCCGAGCGGGACAAGGCATTCCCCGCACACGCGGGGATGATCCGAGCAGCGTGCGCGCGGTGATCCCACCGGATTCGCATTCCCCGCACACGCGGGGATGATCCGCCGAGGGGCGAGTGATGGCCAGCGCCGCCGGCGCATTCCCCGCACACGCGGGGATGATCCCGTCTCGAACGACAAGCTCCTTGGCCTCAAACGGTGAGGTAGACACCTGAATGTACTACCTCTCTTCATGGCGTCTTATAATCGGTGCATGACGACTGTGGTGACTGATCTTCCGGGACGCCCCGTAAGTATCACATTCATGGAACGGGAGATCATTTCCCGACGGCTGGCGCTGGGCGACTCGG